>TARA_R110000868_G_scaffold33039_1_pt1 | contig 137789 bp, 131 predicted proteins | sample TARA_R110000868 | Tara Oceans TARA_R110000868 (sample SAMEA4397489) | marine metagenome | biome: Polar Biome; feature: [SRF] surface water layer (ENVO:00010504); material: water (ENVO:00002006), including particulate matter (ENVO:01000060) such as... | depth 5 m
CCGCCGGAACGGCGGTGGAGGGGGCCAAAACCGCACCGCTCGTCCCGTCTCCTCCCTGTCGCGCAGCGATGGGGAGGGGGACCGCGAAGCGGTGGAGGGGTGAAGCCTGAAGCGGTGGAAGGGTCAGCGACAAGTCAGAAATCGCGTCATGTGACTTTCAAGAAGTGTCCTCTCGACCAATCTCGAATGTATCGCGCCGCGAGAGGAGTCGACCTGAACACATGCATTAGAACCGAAAGTATGAGCCCGTGATCACCGTATCGTTCGGCGGTGACGCGACGCAGCAGAATGCCCGTCGCGCCTTCCCGTAGGTCAATGAACTCCGTGCCGCGCCATAACCCATAGATGATCTGCGCGGTAACCCGGACGTGCGATTCGATGTCCGCTTTTGCGCCCCCAATGCACGTCGTCAAGGTCTCAAAGACGACGCTCGGCTTCTTCAAGCCATCTCGCATGTCCGTTCGTAGTGCCTCGAAAAACACCGTTGTTGAGAGACCAAGGTAGCTTTGACCACGCGCTAATAGCTTCGCGCTCCAGACGACATAGTCCGATATTTCGGCCAACTTCTCATCGACCACGTAACCGAGCGCCCAGTGAAGCCAACAGGACCGCGTTACACCTAGCCCACCACCCCATTGACGAAGTCGAAGGTCATCAACGAGCAGCAGCAGGTCGTTTTCATTAGCGATGAAAACCTCGTCGAACAGAGGGGTTCCCATATCTAAAATAACCGCGCGCATCTCGTCAGGCAGGCTGTCAGGGACAGTCACGGGTGAAAGAACGGCGCTGGCCTCAAGCCAATTTATGCCGGATCTCAGATTTTCTGCGGCGGCACGGACATCCTCGGCATCAACGCTGTTCATCGAGATCTGTCCGCCTTGGTAGGACATCGACTGCAAGCCGTCCTCGTCACCATCACTCAGTCGTTCGAGACGAGATTGAAGGTCTAGTAGGGTGTTGGCTGAATAATGCACTTTACCCAAAGCCGCTTCGATCAGTTCTGTGACCTCAAGTGACCACATCGTCCAAAAGGTTTGAGCGTCGACAACAACACCTCGGCGAGCGTTTGCGACTAAGCTCTTCGTCGCCTGCGCACGCTCCCCTTCCTCACCGATTGCAACTTGGAATTTTCGCCCAACTTGTGAGAGCCCTTCGGCCGCGTCGATCGTGCTCGTCCCGACACGATAGGCGAAGACCGCAAGTGGCATCCCTCCCGTTTCATAGGAATTCGCTTCCTCATCGAGGAAGTCGGAACGCGCCTTGAGCATTGCCTTAACAGCATCCAAGCCACCTTCCGCCTCCACATCAACCTGGATGCTCTTAAAGCCATTGACGGTAGGAAAGCGATCCTCAAACTGCTGAAGTACGGCTTGCATACGGGCAACGAATTTGTGGCGTAGTTCGCCGACCCTACCCCTGCGGCCGTCCGGCAAGGTGAACTCGTCTCCAGTCTTCATGCCCATGACCGCAGCCACGTCAGGATGACTGGGTTCGCGCGCATCAGGGTCGAGCTTTCTCAACTCTGGATTGGGCTCGACGATAAATTCTAAGCGTTGTCCACCATCCAAGGTTAGGACCACGGAGATATCATCGGCGATGGCCGGTGCATCGAGTCGCCCACCTTTCTTTCGTCCTGCATCGAGCACGAGCGCTCCGAAGCTGGTCCATAGCTGAGGGTCGTCGCGATTTTCCAGTAGGAGGCGATAGAGTAGTGCTAGCCCGCGTTGAGGAGAGCCAAATCCAATAAGCAGCCTAGCCAACCTCATTTGATCGGAGACGCTGTCGGATTTGAAATCTTCTACAGAGGCCGCCAGTACACGCTTAATGGCGACGTCCCTGCGACGCCGGACCAAGCTTTCGAGCAGCAAGAGAGTCGGCTTTAAAATATCCGGCTTTAGTGAGGTTAAGTGCCGGGCGTGCTTCTCCGCTTGGTCAAGATCGCCGCGATTGAAAGCTTGAACGGTTCGGAGCCAGACGATGTCAGGGTCATCGAGCGCGGCCTTAGGCAACATCGCAATGGCGCTGTTGAAATCTCTGGCTCTTCCGCTACTCGCTAGCAGCCCAATGTAAAGTCGCGTTGCTTCCGTATCCCGCGTCAGATCAACGTGACCATCAAGAACCCGAGACGCCTTAATTGTCGCGTCATGACTTTTCAGGGCCTGGGCGACTGTGACCCTCTGCGCGAATGATGCGTCAGCAGGCAGAGCTTCGGCAAGGGCCGCTAGTTCGCCTGCCAACACCTCGTCGGCTTCGCCTTCTTCTGCTCGCCAACGAATGGAGAGGATGTCAGCATAAACCGAACGGGATGAATCAATCCGGATATGCTCGATCGCGGCGTCCAATGCCGGCCGGTCGCGCGCAACTATCGCGAGGTTGGCGGCCACGATCCATCTGCTTATACGATGATGCTCTGGAATGGTCGCATCATCCAATTCGATGACGAACCTCAGAGCCGCCTTCGGATCGGTTCGGCCAATGATCTCGGCCTTCAGAAGCTGGGCCTCTCCATCGTCCGGAATGGATTCCAGCGCCGCGAGCGCACCCGCTTCATTTCCGTTCAACGCTTCGAGAAGCGCCAGCATTCGCGCGGCATTCGGTTGGTGGCCCGTCTCCGATTGAACTCGGCGTAGAAGATCGATTCCCGACTGATAATCATCGACAACGCGGAACGCGATGGCCGCGTTGGTCGCCTCATTTGCCAACTCTGCTTTATCGACGTAGCCGCCGGCGATCTTCTTCTCGACCTCTGCGCGAAGGACAACCGCAGCTTCACTTACCTCAGCAACTGATACCTTAGACTGCCCCCCTGGCACGAACTGACGATCCGTCGTCGCGGCCTCTAGAATGGCGTAGGCCCAAAGGCGCTTAAATGCTGGATCGTCTGGATTTTCAGGATAGGCTCCGATCGCCTTTTCGATCCAGTCCGGCGCTTCCGTCACCCGCAGGAATTCAAGGACGGCAAACCGCGCGTCTGAGCCGCCCCGAACTGCCTCCGGGATAAGGCTCTCTGGTTCGCCTATCCCTTCGAGCCTCGCTGCCGCACTAAGCAAGACCGTTATCGCATGCGACGGGCATGGGCTGCCGTTTAGGGCCTGTTTAGCTAAGTCAAATGCGTCTTGGTATTGTTGCTTGAGCAGCTTTGCGAGGCCTAGATTGGCAATCGCAAGTGGGTTCTTTGTCTCAAACTCATAGGCTTCTTCAAAGCCTTCGATAGCCTCCGCGCTAAGACCTATATCCAAAGCGCATGCCGCGAGATTGGTGCGAGCGCGAAAGTAGCCATACGGCACTCGCGTGCGGTCGATCTTCGGAAGTAGTTCCAGTAACATACGATACGCAACGCCAGGGTTGCCCGCGTTCTTAATGTCGCGAAGCTGATCAATCTGGGCGTGGAGCGCTGCGTCTTCGGTAACCCGTCGAGGGTCAGTCGAGGTCCCTGACGACGCCTCCATGACCGATGGCTGTAAAGGTCGAAGCTTCTCATCGAGCAGCTTTGAAAGTTGGTCTATGGCGGTCGGTGAGAGGCTGCCATCGCCCACCTCTGCCCTTAGCCTTGGAGGAACTGGCTGACTGTTAGACGGTACTGAAACAATAGCCTCATTGGGCCGCACAGCCCCCTGCTTATTGGTGCTCGCAGTCTCCGCAACATCTTCCCCCAGCCGTGAGACTGTGGCCGGGTCCAAAAGGCGCCCTTGTGAAACAACCTTTGCGAACTGATCCTTTACGGACACATCGAGAATTTGAGTTCTCGGCACCGTCAGCCGCCATCGTTTTCCCTTCCGCACGGCTTGGTCAGCCCACTGCCAGAGCGTCTCCTCAGTGTCGGTGTTGTGGAAGACGACGACGACAGGCAGCGAATGGCCTACCCAGTAGTCAATATGGTCTTTGTCCGCATAAAACTGGACCTCCCGTTTATTGCCCGTGAAGTAGGAGGGGCCCGCCTTAACTTGCAAAGCGAGAAGGCGCCCACTGGCTGTACCGTCCGGGCGGGGCATCTCAGCTTGGAGATCGACGCCATAGTCTCCAGCACGTTGATCGCGGGGCTGCCAACCCATCCTTAGCAGGATGGCTTCAACGGCATTCAGGCCGAGCCCCTCGGTTACGTTGAGCTGACGCTTCTTATTGGAGCTCATGAGACGTCACAGACCATGCGCCCCCTGACATAGCCGCATGGCATATAGCAGCGCTGTTCAAGAGCTTTCCGCATCTGACTCCACTGTGGCGCGGTATTGCCCGTCGATATTAGTATCGATGGCGATCACATATCTCATACCGTTACGCTCGCCTCCCTTGTAAGCACCTATCTCCACACGTCCACAGATGGAAATTGGCTGACTCAACGCCCGAGCTCGCCGTTTGAAGCAAATCGGAGCGTTGCTGATTTCGAATTTCTGAACCCCAACCCAACCAAAAAGGGCGGCCCCATCGCTGGGACCGCCCTCTTCTGTTCGTTCAGCCTGCGTGGCTCCCCGGCCCGGTCTCGCGGGTCGCTGACGCGACCCGCTCCTCCACCGGGGAAGGGAACTAGAAGTCCATGCCACCCATGCCGCCGCCCATGCCGCCCATGTCGCCGCCGCCGCCGCCGGCCGAGGCCTTCTTGGGCGCGTCGGCCACGGCGGCTTCGGTGGTGATCATGATGCCGGCGACCGAGGCCGCGTCCTGCAGGGCGGTGCGAACCACCTTGGCCGGATCGATCACGCCCATCTGCACCAGGTCACCGTACTCCTCGGTCTGGGCATTGAAGCCGTAGGTGGCGGACTTGTTGTCCAGCACCTTGCCGACCACGATCGAGCCTTCGACGCCGGCGTTTTCGACGATCTGGCGGATCGGGGCCTGGATGGCGCGACGGATGATGGCGATACCGGCCGTCTGGTCGGCATTGTCACCCTTGAGGCCCTCGAGGGCGCGGGTCGCCTTGAGCAAGGCGATACCGCCGCCGGGGACGATGCCTTCCTCAACCGCTGCACGCGTGGCGTTCAGGGCGTCGTCGACGCGGTCCTTCTTCTCCTTCACTTCCACTTCGGTCGAGCCGCCGACGCGGATCACGGCCACACCGCCGGCCAGCTTGGCCAGACGTTCCTGCAGCTTCTCCTTGTCGTAGTCCGAGGTGGTGTCCTCGATCTGGCGCTTGATCTGGCCGATGCGGGCCTCGATCTCGTCCTTGCCACCGATACCGTCGACGATGGTGGTGTCGTCCTTGGTGATGGTGACCTTCTTGGCCTTGCCCAGCATGTCGAGGGTGACGTTCTCGAGCTTGATGCCGAGGTCTTCCGAGATCACCTGGCCGCCGGTCAGGACGGCGATGTCCTCCAGCATGGCCTTGCGGCGGTCACCGAAGCCCGGGGCCTTGACGGCGGCGACGCGCAGGCCACCGCGCAGCTTGTTGACGACCAGGGTGGCCAGGGCCTCGCCCTCGATGTCCTCGGCGATGATCAGCAGCGGGCGGCCCGACTGGACCACGGCTTCCAGGATCGGCAGCATCGACTGCAGCGACGAGAGCTTCTTCTCGTGCAGCATGATCAGAGGCTCCTCGAGCTGGACCTCCATCTTGTCGGCGTTGGTGATGAAATAGGGGCTCAGATAGCCGCGGTCGAACTGCATGCCTTCGACGACGTCCAGCTCGGTCTCGGCGGTCTTGGCCTCCTCGACCGTGATGACGCCTTCGTTGCCGACCTTTTCCATGGCCTTGGCGATCATTTCGCCGACCTCGACGTCGCCGTTGGCCGAGATGGTGCCGACCTGGGCGATTTCCGAGTTGGCGCTGACCTTCTTGGCCGAGGCCTTGATGTCGGCGATGACGGCGGCGACGGCCTTGTCGATGCCGCGCTTCAGATCCATCGGGTTCATGCCGGCGGCGACGGACTTGAGGCCTTCCTGCACGATCGACTGGGCCAGGACGGTGGCGGTGGTGGTGCCGTCGCCGGCCTTGTCATTGGTCTTGGAGGCGACTTCGCGGATCAGCTGGGCGCCCATGTTCTCGAAGGCGTCTTCGAGCTCGATTTCCTTGGCCACCGAGACGCCGTCCTTGGTCGAGCGCGGCGCGCCGAACGACTTCTGGATGATGACGTTGCGGCCCTTGGGCCCCAGGGTCACCTTGACGGCATTGGCGAGGACGTTGACGCCGCGCAGCATCTTCTCGCGGGCTTCGGTGGAGAACTGAACTTGTTTGGCTGCCATGTGAGGCGGCTCCTGTGTCTAGAGTATGTAGGGAAAAGTCGTTGAAACGCCGGTGCTTACGAAAGCACGCCCAGCACGTCCGACTCTTTCATGATGATCAGGTCGTCACCGTCGATCTTGACCTCGGTGCCCGACCATTTGCCGAACAGGATGCGGTCGCCGGCCTTCAGGTCCATGGCGACATGCTTGCCGTCCTCGTCACGACCACCGGGGCCGACCGAGACGACTTCGCCTTCCTGGGGCTTTTCCTTGGCCGAGTCGGGGATGATGATCCCGCCCTTGGTCTTGGATTCTTCTTCAACGCGCTTGACCAGCACGCGATCGCCGAGAGGACGAAACGCCATCTGTGTATTCTCCGATTGCAGACTTCCAGAATGAGTCGCCAGCGCCTCGGGACCGGTTTTGGCAGCCGATACCTGCGAGTGCTAACGTGAGGGGCAAGTAGGGAGACGCCGTCGCATCGTCAAGCGGGGCGGGCCGATATTCGCCGATCCGGTGCCACGGCAGGGCCCCGCCGTCGCCACCGCGGATGAACGCAGGATGAACGAGCCCCCCCGATCCGGTTCAGGCGGGTGTGGCTACACTGTGGTCAAGATTTCGGCACCCCCGCCGACCACAGACCGAAGGGACGGATCATGACCATTTTCTCCAGACTCACCCTCGCCTCCCCGGCCCTGGTCGGCGCGCTGGCGCTCAGCGTCGCCGCCGCCAGTCCGGCCGACGCCCAGAGCCGCTACCGCACCCACGACAATGACCGTGACCAGACCGGTGACGTGCTGATCGGCGCCGCCATCGGGGCCCTGGCCGGGGCGCTGATCGGCAATGGCGACGGCACCTATGTCGCCGGTGGCGCGCTCGCCGGGGCGGCCATCGGGGCCACCGCCAACAGCAACGATTGCAGCTATTACCGCGGCGGCGTCTGCTACCGGAACCAGGGCCACTGGGAGCGTGAGCACGGCATCAACCGCAATCGGGACTACGGCAACCGCTATGGCGGTTACGGCAGTTACGGCAGCAACTACGGCTATGGCGACAACCGCGGCTACAGCCAGGCCCGGAGCCGGCGCGCTGACTGCAACTACTATCGCGGCGGCGTCTGCTACCGGAACCAGGGCCACTGGGAACGCGAACACGGCATCAACAGCCGCGACCGCAACCAGCGCTACGACCGTCGCGATTACCGCTACGACCGCCGCTACTAGGCAAAACCCATACGTCCGGTCGCGTAGCCTTTGACCGGACGGGCGAGAAGGCGGCCCCCGGAAACGGGGGCCGCCTTTTTCGGTGCGGCATCCGGCCCGGCGGGAAATCTTCCATCCCGTCATCCTCGGGCTTGTGTCCCGAGGACCCCATGGGTCAGCGGTTTCGACCGGCTGATCAGGGAACGCCGGCTGAAGACCAAGGCCACACCTCCACCGCTCGCACGGCCCCGCAATGGATCCTCGGGCCAAGCCCGAGGATGACGGGTGGGAGGTGAGCGAAGATCCCGCTGGACCTCGGCCAGATCCGTTGATGGCGGCACGTTAGAATGCCTGCAGCCCAACGCGAAGTGAGTGGCCGCTATCGAACCATTGCGGACATCGTCGCCGGATGCGCAATCTCCGGCATGAACTCACGATTGATTTACTGGCCCTCTCTGTTCGTGGCGGCGCTAGGCGGAACTGTTGTCGGAATTGGTTGGGCGTACGAACCGGCGCGCACCTTGCTCGCCCGCCCTCTGGCCCTGCTGGCGGCGGCGGTCACAACTGTGTTGTTCCTGCGGATGCTCCTTGATCCGCGTTGCCACAGAGGGATCGGGGCCGCCAATCGGGAGATGATGGGTGGATCGGGTTTTAAGTTTCGCCTCACCCCGATCTTCGACCCTGATTGGGGCATATTTGGAAGTCGCGCAGGTTCGCCACTTCTCCTGACGATCCGGGCTATTCTCTTCGTAGAGTTCGGCGCCGCCGTAGTGCTGTCGGGCGGCGTGCCAGACCTTCTCCACCTCGCCGCCGCGTCCTTCGCCGTGGCGATGATGCTGTCTCTTTTGAACGTCAGCCTTGGCCGGACTGCCTCCAGCGCATCCGGTGCTTCGCCCCGTCCCCAGTGAGGCCCGCACCTCCCTCACCCCAGCAGCCGCTTCAGCAACCCCGCCGTCGACGGGTCCAGCCCGGCTGACGGCTTGCCCGCTTTCACATCCTTCACGATCGCCTGCGCCAGCACCTTGCCCAGTTCGACGCCCCACTGGTCGAAGCTGTTGATGTCCCAGATCACCCCCTCGACGAAGGTCTTGTGCTCATACAGGGCCAGCAGGGCCCCCAAAGTCTCCGGCGTCAGCCGTTCCATCACGATCGTGGTCGAGGGCCGGTTACCGGGGAAGGCCCTATGCGGGGCCAGGCGGTCGGCTTCGGCGGCGTCGGCCCCGGCGGCCAGCAGTTCGGCCCGGGCCGCGGCCGCGCTCTTGCCGAGCATCAGGGCCTGGGCCTGGGCCAGGGCGTTCGACCACAGGGGGGCGTCACCGACCCCGGCGTCGTCCTCGCCGGTGTGGCGCACGATGAGGAATTCGGCCGGCACCACCTCGGGCCCCTGGTGGATCTGCTGGAAGAAGGCGTGCTGGCCATTGGTGCCGGGCTCGCCGAACACCACCGGCCCGGTCGGCGTATCGACCGGTGAGCCGTCGCGCTTCACCCCCTTGCCGTTCGACTCCATCTCCAGCTGCTGCAGGAAGGCGGGCAACCGCCGCAGGGCGTGGGCATAGGGGGCCACGGTGCGGGCCGGCCGCTGCATCCCGGCGACATTGAACACCTGGGCCAGGGCCAGCATCACCGGGGCGTTGCGCGCCAGCGGGGCGGACAGGAAATGGGCGTCCATCTCGGCGGCTCCGGCCAGCAGCCGTTCGAACACCTCGGGCCCGGCGGCCACCGCCACCGACAGACTGACCGCCGACCATAGCGAATAGCGCCCGCCGACCCAGTCGCGGAAACCGAAGGTGTGGCCACAGCCGAAGGTCGCCGCCTTGTCCGGGGCCGCGGTGACCCCGACCAGATGGCGCTCACGCCCGGCCTCGGGCAGGGCCGCGGCCAGCCAGGCGCGGGCCCGTTCGGCGTTGGCCAGGGTCTCCTGGGTGGTGAAGGTCTTGGACACCACCACCACCAGGGTGGTTTCCGGATCCAGCCCGGTCAGGGCCTCGGCCATGTCGCGCGGATCGATATTGGCGACGAAACGCAGGTCGATGTCCGGGTCCAGCGGCCGCAGGGCGTCCCACAGCAGGCGCGGCCCCAGATCGGACCCGCCGATGCCGATATGGACGATGGCGCGGAACGGCTTGCCGGTCGCCCCGGTCTCGGTGCCAGTCCGCACCGCCGTGGCATAGGCGGCGATGGCCTGACGCACGGTGGCGACCTCTGCCGACACCGGTTCGCCCAGCGCATGAAAGTCGGCGCCGGGCCCGGCCCGCAGCGCCGGATGCAGCACGGCCCGGCCCTCGGTGCCGTTGACGGCCGTGCCCGCGAACAGGGCGGCGCGGCGCGCCTCCAGGTCACAGGCCCGGGCCAGGGCCAGACAGGCCTCGAACCCCTCGCGGCTCCAGCTCTGTTTGGATACGTCCAGCCACAGACCGACCGCCTCGAGGCCCATGCGCGCCGCGCGCCAGGGGTCGGCGTCGAACTGATCGAGGATCGCCGTGTCCGCGTCCATGCGCGCGATGTTTTCCAGCGCCGTCAGGGCCTGGGTGCGCGGGGATGTCACGGGCATGTCAGCAAACTCCGGGCGGCGATCAAGCTCTCGTTTACGGGTCAGGCGTAAGCCGGTTCAACCGCTGATTCGCGAATTCTGCCCCGAGAGGTCTGCCATGTCCTGTGGTCTCGCCATTGCTTCGATGCTGCTGCTCACCAATCCCGACGTCGCCTTGGCCGCGGCCCGGCCGGCCGCCGCGGCCGACGCGCCGGTTTCGGTCGCGGCTGAACCCCTGTTCGCGGACATCGTGGTCCGCTCCGGAACGCTGAAGGCCATGGTCGACGGCTGGGCCGCCGACGGTGTCGCCGACCAGGCTGGCTTCACCACCGGTGACGTCTTCGCCGGCTTCAAGGCCCGCGCCGCCGAACTGGCCGATCTCGACATGCAGGGTCATATAATTCTGCGCGAACGCGGCACCGACGGCGATCTGAAATGCATCCTGCGCGGCATCGCCGAGGACATGCCGAAAAAGGTCGCGGCCCTCGAGGCCGCCACCCCCGGCCCGGCGCGGGCCGAGGCCCTGTCCGACCTGGCCTATCTGCTGAACGACAATGTCGAGGTCATCCTCGCCCCGCCGCAGCCGGAAGTCTGATCCGATACCTTCTCCCATTGGGAGAAGGTGGCCCGAAGGGCCGGATGAGGGTCGACTGTATCCGTCGGCGTAAGCCGCCGCTCCGGTCGTGCCGCGGCTTCGCCGGCCGCCAGCACCCGACCCACACCCTTTCGCCTTCCCGATCGCTGCGCTCCCGGAGGCTCAAGCCCTCTCCCAACGGGAGAGGGTCAACGAACCCACTTCAGCGCCTCCTCCCTCGCCCCTCGGGAGAGGGTTCAGCGACTGTCCTTCAACGCCTCCACCACCACCCCCTCGGTCAGCAGTTGCGGCAGGATGCGCGGCTCGGCCGACCCGGGCGTGTACAGCAGATACAGGGGCACGCCCGACCGCCCGTGGCGCTGCAGCTCGGCGGCGATGGCGTCGTCGCGCCGGGTCCAGTCGCCGACCAGATAGACGGCCTCGGTCCGCTCCAGGGCCGCCGTAACGCGTGGTGAGCCCAGCGCGGTCCGCTCGTTGATCTTGCAGGTCACGCACCAGTCCGCGGTGAAATTGACCAGCACCGGCCGCCCTTCGGCCAGCGCCGCGGCCACGGCCGGGGCCGACCAGGGCGCGGAGACCGGCCCGGACCGTGCGGCCACGGGCTCCGTCACCGCGACCTCCGCCGGGATTACCGCCGCCAGCAGGGCCGTGGCCCCGGACAGGGCCAGCACGACCACGCCGACGGCCAGAAACAGCCGGCGGGTGACCCCGGGCGTCCGCTCGCCCTGGCCGGTGCCGACCAGCCAGAGGCCCAGCGCCAGCAGCACGCCCGCCGCGAACAACAGTCCCAGCGCCTCGGCCCCGGTCTGGCGGCTGAACACCCAGGCCAGCCACAGGGCGGTCGCATACATGGGAAAGGCCAGCAGCCCCTTGAGCCGGTCCATCCACGGCCCGGGGCGCGGCAGTTTCGCCAGCAGGCGGGGCGACAGGCTGACCACGACGAAGGGCAGGGCCAGGCCGAGGCCGAGGCCGAGGAAGACCATCAGCGCCATCGGCCAGGGCATGACCAGGGCCGCGCCCAGGGCGAAGGCCATGAAGGGGGCGGTGCAGGGCGCGGCCACGACCACGGCCAGGGTCCCGGTGAAGAAGGCACCCAGCCCGCCGGGCAGGCGGGCCAGGGGGCCGCTCCCAACCCCTTGCAGGCCCGCGCCGACGTGGAACACGCCCGACAGGTTCAGCGCCACGCCCAGTATCAGCAGGGCCAGCCCGGCGATCACCGGCGGCGACTGCAGCTGGAAGCCCCAGCCCACGGCCTCGCCCGCCGCCCGCAGGGCCAGCAGCCCCCCGGCCAGCAGCAGGAAGGTGGTCAGCACCCCGGCGAGGAAGGCCAGGCCGTCGCGCCGGGCGTGGCCGGGATCATGGGCCGCGGTCGCCAGCGACGCCGCCTTCATCGCCAGGATCGGGAAGACGCACGGCATCAGGTTCAGGATCAGCCCGCCGAGGACGGCGAACAGCAGGGCCTGGACGAAGAGCACCAGACCCGTTCCGGTCGTCGTCGTCGTCGCGCCGCCGGGCACCGCGTCCGCGACCGCGTCCAGGGTGCCGGAGCCGGTCACACCGGCCGGCAAGGGCCCGGGCTCCGCCGCGATCTCATAGGCGCCGTGGGCGGTGACCAGCACCCCACCGACCGGTCCGGACAGACCCGTCGCCCGGGTCTCGTCGCCGGGCTGCAGCGACAGCGTCAGGCCCTGCGGGCCCCAGGTCCCGGTCTGGGCCTGCGGATGGTCGATGACCCCGCCCGCGAACGGAAAGAAATAGCTCGGGCCCGGGTCGCGCCCGGTCAGGGGACCTCCGGCTGCCCCCAGCGTCAGCCGGCCGTTCTCAAGCGCGATCCGGGCGGCGATGCCCGCCGGTCGCGGCGCGCTCGCCAGCACCGCCGTGATCGCGGGGCCGTGACGGGCGTTCAGGGGGGCCGCGCCGTCGCGGACGGGCAGACTCAGGCCCAGGGTCAGTTCGTCCGGCACGCACATCTCGGCGCTGCACACCAGGAACAGCGCCTTGACCGTCAGCGCCAGTGTCGTGCCCGGCCGGGCCGTGGCCGGAATCTCGACCGGGACCGGCAGATAAACCGTGCCGGAGTAGCCGTAGTTCATCAGGCCCAGCAGCCGCTGCCGTTCCGGAATCGGCCAGACGATGTCGCCGGCCCGCACGCCGGACGGCACGCGCCAGGCCAGGGTCGTGGCCCCGCCGGAATCGCCGGGATTGCGCCAGTAGGTATGCCAGCCGGGTTCGATGCTCTGGCGGACCGCGACCACGGCGGTCGACCCGGGCGCGGCCCACTGCGACATGGCTACCAGCTCGGCCTCGATGCGCGGCGTCGCCTGCGGCCCGCGCACGGCCTGGGCCGCGACCGGCAGGGCGATCAGGGCCAGCAGCAGGCCGGTCAGGAACAGGGTCAGTCTGCGCAAGGCGATCATCATCCGGCGGCCGAAACAGCGGCGACCCTAGCCAAACCCGGGGCGCGGAGCCACCGGCCTCAGCGTCGCGGCGCGGCCTCGACCAGCACCTCGGTGCGGCGGCGCATCGGTTCGCGCGCGCCGGTGTCCGTCACCGCCCCCGTGTCGCCCACCCCGGCCACGGCGAACACCGGCACCGGCCAGCCGGCCGCCTTCAGCGCATCGGCCACCGCCAGCGCCCGGCGCTCCGACAGACTCTGGTTGGCGGCCCCGCCGCCGCGGGCGTCGGACAGGCCGGTCACCTGCACGCGCTGGATGTCGCAGTCGCGCAGCTGGGCGGCCGTGGCCCCGATCGCCTGGCGCGCCGCCTCGGTCAGCCGGGCCTCGCTGTCGGCGAAATAGATCTCGAACCGTTGCGGCACACAGGTCTCGGGCTCCGCCACCAGGACATCCCGGCTGCCGAACAGGCCATTGCTCAGCCCGCACCCCGCCAGCGCCAGCCCCGCCGTCATCACAATCAATGCTGTCCGTGTCATAGCAACCCTCCAGGGCCCCCGCCTCCCCGGCGGGTCCCGCACGCAAAAAGGGCGGCCCGCCGAACGACGGACCGCCCCGGGTCCGGATCAGGTCAGACCCGATCCGGCCTGGCCCCGCCTAGTAGCGGCGCTGACCGTTTTCCCAATAGCATTCGGTCTGACGGTTATCGTAGCAATAGTAATACCGGCCCTGGGCGTCCTGATAACGCTGCTGGTTGGCACGGTCCTGCTGCGAGCCGCGAATAGCCCCGGCTGCGCCGCCGACAACGGCACCGATCGCCGCGCCACGTCCGGCGTTACCATCGCCAACGTTGTTACCGATGATGGCACCGGCGACAGCACCGATGCCTGCACCGATAGCACCCTGGCGAACAGTTTCGTTGCTGCCGTTCGGGCCGGTGGCGCAGGCCGTGGCCATCAGGCCAGCGGCTGCAATCGCGATAATTGCCTTGGTCATATTGAAGTCCTTCATCCCTCGAGGGTTCGCCCCGTGGGAGAGAACGCTGGATTATCGTACAGGTTCCCGCGCTATGATCCATTGCAAGGCTGTATTAGGCTTTGCATCCGGTGTTTTGTGAGGCCGCGCAGGGGGTGCGGCCCGAAACCACCGGACAATTTGGGGGCTTCCATGCGATTTTCTCAACCCGTCAGAATGGCGGACGGCGGCGACGCCAGTCCGGTCTGGGCCCGTTCGCGCAAGCGTTCCGGCGTGCCGATTGTCGGTCTTTTGGTCACGCTACTGGCTCTGTTCGGGGCCCTGACCGCCGTTCTCGGCATCAAGGAACAGTCGCTCGCGGCGGGCGGCGCTGTCGTCGACGGCTGGATCGGCAGCGGCTGGGATGCGGCCATGGGCCTGGTCGGCAAGGCTCCGGCGGCCGCTGACGAAGCGGCGGCCGAAGCCGGTGCGGCGGCGACGCGGGCCGGCGACGCTCTGCAGGCCGGGGCTGAAACCACTGCCAATGAGATGAAGAAGTAGATTTTGACACTGGACCCGCCCGGCCGGAACATCGTCCCGGCCGGGACGTTCGGCTCTGATGAGCGAAATCCTGATTGATCCGCCGGCCGGTCGGGCTGCCGATATCCGCGCCCGGCCCGGACCCGCGTCCGATCTGCCGGTGCTGACGGCCCATGTTGCGCTGAAACGGGTGATCATGCTGGTGAACCCGATGTCCGGCGGCGTCGACTCCCAGGCCCTTGCGGACGCGACCGCCATTCTCACCGACTATGACTGCGACTCCTCGGTCGTCGAACTGACCCATGACGATTTCGACGTCCGTGTCGACGCCGCCCTGGCCGCCGGACCCGACGTCCTGATCGTGCTGGCCGGTGACGGTACCGCCGGCACCATCGCCTCGCGCGCCGGGCCCGGCGGCCCGCTGATCGCCCCGCTGCCGGGCGGGACCATGAACATGTTGCCCCGCGCCCTCTATGATACCGCCGACTGGAAGGTCGCTCTGCGGCTGGCGCTCGAACAGGGCACGATCCGGAGCATCGCGGGCGGCGAGATACGGGATGCGGACAGTCTTCACACCTTCTACTGCGCCGCCATCCTCGGCTCCGCGGCCCTGTGGGCTCCGGCCCGCGAGGCGATCCGGACCGGGCAGATGAGACTGGCCTGGGTCTACGCCCGGCGGGCCCTGCGGCGCGCCTTCGGCGGGCGACTGCGGTATACGCTGGACGGAGTGGCCGGACGCCAGACCGAAGCCCTCGTCCTGATCAGCCCGACCATTTCCCGCACTGTCGGCGAGGACGCCGGGCTCGAGGCGGCGGCGATGAACCCGGCCGATGCCGGGCAGGCCGTTCGGCTGGCGGCCCGCGCGCTGTTCAATGGCTGGCGACAGGATCCGTCCGTGCGCACCACGGCGACGCGGAGTGCCGACGTGCGGGCCCGGTCGCGCATCCCGGCGGTGATCGACGGCGAACCGACCCTGCTGCGGCATGAGGCCACAATACGCTTCGTTCCCCGCGCCTTCCGCGCCCTGGCCCCGCCACCGACCACTGCGGCCGGAGCCGTCACCTAGTGGGGCGTATTCTTCAGTTCTCCGACATTCATTTCGGGTGCGAGCACCGGCAGGCGACGGCCGCCGCGCTCGACTATGCCCACGCCACCCCTGCCGACCTGACCCTGATCACCGGTGACGTGACGCAGCGCGGCCACCCGGACGAATTCCAGGCGGCGGGAACCTGGATCCGGGCCATGCCCGAACCGACCTTTGTCGTCGTCGGCAACCACGACGTACCCTACTGGAACGCGATGGCGCGGCTGTTCTGGCCGTGGCGCGCCTTCGAAGCCACGATCGGCCATCCGGCCCATGACCACCAGTTCCTCGGTGCCGCCCTGATGGTGCGGGGCGTCACCACCGCCCGCGGTTGGCAGGCCCGCCTCAACTGGTCCAAGGGTGTCATCGACCTCGACCAGACCCGGCGCGCCGCTGAGGCCCTGCGCCAGGCTCCGATCGGGGCGTTGCGGGTCCTGGCCTGCCACCACCCGTTGATCGAAATGCTCGGCGCACCGATGACCGGCGACGTCCGGCGCGGCGAGGTCGCCGCCCACATCTTCGCCGAGGCCGGGGTCGATCTGATCATGACCGGCCACGTCCACGTGCCCTTCGCCCTGCCGATCGAGATGTCGGACCGCTACTCCTATGCGGTCGGCTGCGGGACCCTGTCGTTGCGTGAACGGGGTGCCGCACCCGGATTCAACCAGATCGACTGGGACAGCCAGGCCATCACCGTCACCGCCATGGGCTGGACCGGTGACCGGTTTGAACCGCAACAGGTCTGGAGGCTGCCGCGCCGGCAGGATACCCGCACCGCTGCCACCGCCCCCGACCCGGCCGTCGCCGGAGCGATGGAACAGGCCGCAACCTGATCCGGCCGCCCGGACAGCAAAAAGGCCGCGATCCTGATGATCGCGGCCTCTTCAAACGGGTCGGCTGACCCGGCGCTACAGCCCAGATCCACGCCCCCGGCCGGTGAAGAAATGCACCACCAGCAGGATCAGGAAAACGACGAACAGCACATAGGCGATATTGATCGAGACGGCGGCGACTCCGCCCATATTCAGAGCCCCGGCGATCAGAGCCAGAACGAGAAAGATGATGGCATAGCGAAGCATCGGAGTTCTCCAGAAGCGATTGATGGAGACGCGTCCATCAAGGCCACGCCTGCAGCATCAACGCCCCCGGCGAACCGACGTTCCGCCACCTAGTGCCGTCGACCGCGGCCCTTTTCCGTAAAGGCCGCTGCGACCATCGTGGCGAGGGCCGGATTGCGCAGAAAGATGAACCCGCCGGCCAGGGCCGCCGCAGCGCCCATCAACGGACGGTCGCGGAACAGGGCAAACGCCCGTGCCGCCAGGCCTTCCGGCTCGTCTTCCTCCTCGAACTCCGCCCGGGCGAGAAACGCCACCGCCACCACGATCGCGACCAGGGCGAACACAAGGGCGGTGATCGCGGCTGCGGCCACGGGCAGAACCACAAGGGTCAGCGCATGAAAAAGGGTCGCCCCCAAGGCGATCACGGCCACAAAGGCCGCGCCCGCCGCAACCGCGGTGGCGACGGCCTTGCGAACCAGACTGCGTCCGACCATCAGCGGCGACGACCGGCCAGCAGCAGACCCAGCACCACGCCGACGCCGAGGGCGATCGCGGTCGACTGAACCGGCCGCTCCTGCACGCGCTCGGTGATATAGCGCTGCGCCTCGTCGATCCGCTCGGAAGCGTCATCGTAATATTCGCGGCTGCGATTGCGCGCCTGATCGTAATAGACCCGGGCACGGTCGCGGACTTCCTCGCCCTTCTCGCGCAGCAGGGTCTCGGCCTCGCCGGCCTTTTCACGGATGCGGGCCTCGGCCGCCTCGGCCTTTTCGCGCAGGCGCTGCGCTTCCTCGCGCGCACCGACGGTCAGATCGGCCTTCAGGGTCTTGAGGTCAGCCTTGATATCTTCTCGTGCCTTGGTCGTGGCCATGATGCGCTCCGGGATAGAAAATGAATGTGATACCTGAACAGATAGGGTCGCCGAGCGTGAAACGCCAGTCACCATCGACAGTTCCTGCTGTCGCGCCAGCCTGCTGCGCGGGCCCGGAGGCCCACCCTCTGGCGAAGCGCGGCGGTCCGACCTAGTAAATGCAGATGACCTCCTGGCTGTTCCCGCCCGCCCCCACCCCGTCCCTGCCGCTCTTCGGTGCCGCGGAGCGATTTCCGGTCCGGCGCATCCTCTGCGTCGGCCAGAATTACGCGGCCCACGCCCGGGAAATGGGCGGCGACCCGTCGCGTCCGGCCCCCTTCTTCTTTTCCAAGCCGGCGGACGCCCTCGTCACCGACGGAGCCGATCCGACCTATCCCCTGGCCACCGCCGACCTGCACCATGAGATCGAACTGGTCTGCGCGGTCGGCGAGGGCGGGGCGATCGTTGGCTGGGCCGTCGGCTGCGACCTGACCCGGCGCGACCTGCAGGCCGCGGCCAAGGCGGCCGGCCGGCCGTGGGACGCGGCCAAGGGCTTCGACCAGTCCGCCCCCTGCGGGGCCCTGACCCTCGGGACCCTGCCCGATCCGGCGGCGGCGATCCGCCTTGAAGTCAATGGCGTGGCCCGTCAGACCGGCAATCTCGACGACATGATCTGGACGCCCTCCGAGATTCTGGTCAAGGCCGGCGAGCTGTGGGCCCTGCAGGCCGGCGACCTGATCTTCACCGGCACGCCCGAGGGCGTCGGGCCGCTGCAGGCGGGCGATCAGGTGCTGGCGACCATCGACGGGCTCAGCCCGCTGGAATTCACGGTGCGGCCGCGATGATCCTGCACGGCTACTGGCGCTCGGGTACCGCCTACCGCACCCGCATCGCCCTCAACCTCAAGGGCCTGGCCTATCGTCAGGCCGGCGTCGACCTGCGCCAGGGCGACCAGAAGTCCAACGCCTATCTGACACTCAACCCCCAGGGACTGGTCCCGGCGCTCGAGGTCGACGGCCTGGTGCTGACCCAGAGCCCGGCCATCCTCGAATGGCTCGAGGAAACCACCCCCGAACCGCCCTTGCTGCCCGCCGACGCCGTCGGGCGCGCCCGGGTCCGGGCCATGGCCGCCCTCGTCGGCTGCGACATCCATCCGCTCAACAATCTGCGGGTGCTGAAGGCCCTGCGTGACTCGTTCGACGCCGCCCCCGCCCAGACCGACGCCTGGGCCGCCCGCTGGATCACCGCCGGATTCGGAGCCCTCGAGACACTGGTCGCCGACCACGGCGACGGCTGGACCTACGGTTCGACCCCGAGCCTGGCCGATTGCTATCTGATTCCGCAGATTTATTCAGCGCGTCGCTTCCATGTGGCGCTGGACGCCTGGCCGCGCCTGCTGGCCATCGAGGCCGCCGCAAATGCCCACCCCGCCTTCATTGCCGCCCATCCGGACCGCCAGCCGGACGCCGACTGATCACCGACCGGCGCTCTGCGGGTAAGACTCTGTAAAAGTCTCGGTGAGGTGACCTTAAACTTTGCCGTTCAGGGTCGCCGGGTGAAGCCGTCCTCCCCCCAGTCCCCGGTCACCAAACTCGCCCTGTCGGTGGTGCATGAGCCCGAGCGCGCCCTGCCGGCCCCGACCGGCGCGCGCGAGGAGGCGTTGCGTTTCCTGCTGCAGACCGCCGCCGACGCCGGCATCGGGCTGATCGCGACCCGCCCGGAGGGCGACGGCGAGCGCCAGCTGGGCCAGGCCTGGCCCTTTCCCTCGCCTTTCCAGGTGACGGTGCGCACCGTGCCTCTGAGCGAGGGTCTCGACCGGGTCGAGGCCCGGGCACGCCGCTCACTCGAACGACTCGGCCTGCCGCGCGGCGACACCCTGTTGGTCGCCGAAGCGACCGACCTGGCCGGCGTCGACGGTCGGGCCCTGTGGGACCGCCTCAACACCCTCAAGGATCGCGGCCTGTTCCGGCGCATCGGCTTTTGCGCCGCCGTCGAGGACGGTCCGGCCCTGCTGGCCCGTCGCTACAAGCCGGATGTGGTGCAGATGCCCGGCAATCTGCTGGACCAGCGCGCCCATCGCACCGGCATCCTGTCCGAACTGGCCGAGATGGACGTGGCCGTCCATCTGTCTTCGGTTTTCGCCCGGGGCCTGCTGTTCATGAGCGGCGAGACCCTGCCCGACCATCTGGCCGCCTACGCCCCGATCCTGTCACGCACCCGTCGTCGGCTGGCCGAGGCCCGGATCGACCCGATGCAGGCGACCCTGGCCTATACGCTGGGGCTGCCCGAGGTCGCCGCCGTCGTCGCCAGCGTGGCCTCGGCCGCCGAGATGCGCGCCATTCTCGCCGCGGCCCACGCCCCCCGGCCGGATCTCGACTGGGCGGCGCTGGCCTTCGAGCAGCCGGCGGCCCTGTCGCAAAGCCCCGGGACCGCCGCCCGTTGCGCGATCAGTAACGCAGCCTGATCCCGACATAGCCGGAGCGTCCCGGCTCGCCATAGCCGAACACCTGCTGGAAATGCGTATCCGTCAGATTGTCGATCCGCGCCGTCAGGCTGACCGCGGACGTCACGGCCCAGGACCCGGACAGACCCGCGGTGACGAACGCCTCGCGCACACCACCGGCGTCCGGCTGGTCCCCTTCGGCCCGGACCGTCACTGCACCTGACAGGCGCGCGCCACTCCAGGCCAGGCTCGCCGATCCGGCGTGTTCGGGCACCCGCAGCAGCCGCGCGCCGGTCGCGCGATCGGTCGCATCCGTCCATGCATAGGCCAGACTCAGGTCCAGCCCCTCGCCGAGCCGCACGCGACCTTCCAGCTCGACCCCGTCGCTCCGGGTCCGGGCGACGTTGACGTAGGCGCTGTCGAAGGTCACCGGATCGAACAGATAGGTGATCTGGTCCGCGACACTCAGCCGGTAGGCGGTGGCCCGGCCCTGGATTCCGCCGTCGGACGAACTCCAGCCCAGCGCCAGTTCGACACTGTCGGCCGTCTCTGGCCTCAGCACCGGGAAGGGCGCGCTGGAAAAGCAGTAGTCACACACCGCCTGGCTGATCGACGGGGCCTTGAACCCGGTGCCCCAGGCCCCCGACAGGATGAAGCCCCCATCCATTTCCCAGGCGGCAGACAAGCGCCCGGTGGTCGCCCCGCCGAAATCGTCGGTCTCGTCGCGACGCAGGGCACCGGTCGCACTCAGCCGGGACGTGACCTGCAGGCGCGACACCCCGAACGCCGAGGTAACCCCCGCGTCTGCGGTCGCCCCGGTCGACAGCGCTCCGCGGTCGTCCTCCCGCTCGGCCCCCAGGGTGTAGTCAATCCGGCCGGCTGCGGTCGCCCCGGTCGCCTGCCAGCGAAAGACCTGGCGGTCGGCGGTGAAGGTCGAGGCGAAATTGCCCTGGTTGGCGCGGGTCAGGTCGATCGCCGAAACGCTGACCTGATGGGCGAGACCGGCCGCCGCGAACCGCAGCCGGCCGCTGGCCGACCATTGCTCGCTCTCGGTGGTGTCGGCGGTGTCACCGGGGATGTAGACAGGCGGCGGATTGCCGTCCAGGTCGCCGGCGCTTCGGGTCCAGCGCAGCGTGCCCTCGAGCTGCGTCGCGGGGGCGAATGAATAACGACCCCGCAATCCGGCAGTGGTGCTGCCGAAGCCGTCGCGCTCGGGGTTTCCGTCAGCGGCGTCGGCGGCTGAAATGCCGTCCGTATCGAAACGCGATACCCAGGCCCCCAGTGCCCAGGCCTCGTCGGCCCGACCCAGGGCCAGACGCCCGCGCACCGTATTGAACGACCCGGCTTCCGCCTCGGCCCGCAGTCCGTCGACCTCGCGGGTGGTGAAGGCGATCACCCCGCCGATAGCGGCCGACCCCCACAAGGACGACTGGGGTCCGCTCAGCACCTCGATGCGGTCGATGTCGCCGAGGTCGAAGCCGGAAAAATCGAAGGCCCCGTTGATCTCGGACGGATCGTTGACCGGCACCCCGTCGACCAGGACCAGGGTCTTGCCCGGGGCGGCCCCGCGCATCCGCACCTGGGCGACACCGGCATAGGCCCCCGACCGGGTCACCGACAGACCCGGAATATCGGTCAGGATGTCGGTGGCGAAGATGGCACCGCGCTGCTCGATGGTGGCTCCGTCAATGACCCGCGCGCCCGGCGTGTCGGCGACGATGGCCGGCAGCCGGGTGGCGGTGACAATCACCTCGGGCAGGACGGTGGCCCGGTCGTTATCGGAATTCCGGGCGGTGGCGGGCAGGGCGAAAAGGGTCGCGAGGGCAACCGTGGACAGCAGGATGGACCGCTTCATCAGCGTATCTCCGTCAAACCGCCGCGGATGCGTGCGCAGCGGTGTTGAAAGCGACCGATCCGCCAGACCGGACGGCCTGGTGACGCATGGATCGGGTCGCTTCGACGGACGGATGCCTGCGCAGGAAGGCAGGACGGACCCCGCGCCTCTGTCTGGTCCCGGACAGCGGACGAACGACGTCGGCGGCCAGGTCTCCTGGCTTGCGGGTCAACAACTTCCGCCCTCGCCTTCCCGGTCCGTCCGAAGACGGCCCAGTGACGCCGGATCATCGCTGACCCGGACCGGACGACAGCCTCGCCGCCTACAGTTGCGGGCACAGCCACGGTGTCGCACCGTGTTCCCTTAACCGCCTGATCCGCTTGTCGCAGGCCCGGTCGCCGCCGACAAGTCGATTACGCGCCATTCCGCTTGAGGGCAGGGACGCAATCCTTCACCCTGTGCCGACGCCATGAACGCCCCCCTGAAGCCACCAGCAAAAGCCGAATCCGTCGACACCGGGACCACGCCGGTGATGGCGCAATTTCTCGCGGCCAAGGCGGGGGCACCCGACGCCATCCTGTTCTTCCGCATGGGCGATTTCTACGAGCTGTTCTTCAGGGACGCCGAGATCGCCTCGGCCGCGCTCGGCATCACCCTGACCAAGCGGGGCAAGCACCAGGGCGAGGACATCCCGATGGCCGGGGTCCCGGTTCATGCGCTGGAGGGCTATCTGGCCCGACTGATCCGCCAGGGTTTCAAGGCCGCCATCTGCGAACAGGTCGAGGCCCCCGCCGAGGCAAGAAAACGCGGCTCGAAGGCCGTGGTCAAACGCGAGGTGGTGCGGGTCGTCACCCCCGGCACCCTGACCGAGGACACCCTGCTGGACGCGCGCGGGGCCAACCGGCTGGCCGCCGTGTCGGTGCGCAGGGGCCGCGCGGCGGTGGCCGTGGTCGAACTGTCGGCCGGGACCGTCGACGCCGTGGCCTGCGACCTGGCCGATCTGGGCGCGACCCTGGCCGCCTTCCGCCCCAGCGAGGTGCTGGTCCCCGACCGGCTGTTCTCCGACCCCACGGCCCAGGCCGCGCTCGACGGCTGCGGCGGCGTGGTCCAGGCCCTGGCCCAGGCCCTGGCGGAGCCGGTCGGGGCCCGGGTCCGGGTCGAGCGGCTCTACGGCGTCGCCTCGCTGGACGGGTTCGGGGCCTTCGAGGAGGCCGAGGTCTCGGCCCTGGGCCTGGTGGCCGCCTATCTGGAGACGACCCAGGCCGGAAAGATCCCGGCCCTGGCCCCGCCGCGCCGATCCGGCGAGGCCGGTTTCCTGGCCATCGACCCGGCGACCCGCCTCAGCCTCGAGATCGACCGCACCCAGCGCGGTGAACGCGACGGCTCGCTGCTGGCCTGTATCGACCGCACCGTGACCTCGGGCGGGGCCCGGGCCCTGGCCGAGCGCATCGCCCGGCCGTTGCGCGATGTGTCCACCATCAACCACGGCCTCGACGCCGTGGAGTGGCTGCTGGAGCGTCGCGACCTGCGTCGTGACCTGCGCGATGCGCTCAAGGCTTCGGCCGACGTGGCCCGGGCCACCTCGCGCCTCGCCCTCGGCCGGGGTGGACCGCGCGATCTGGCGGCGATCCGCTCGGGTCTGACCACGGGCCAGGGCCTGGCCAGCCTGTTCGCCGGCACCCCTGACCCGCTGACCGGGCCGTCCGCCCGCATCACCGCCTGCCTCGACCGCCTGACCCTGACCCCGGCGGTCGACCATCTGCTGGCCAGCCTGGTCGACGGTCTGGTCGACGAACCGTCGCATCTGGCCCGCGACGGCGGCTTTGTCCGCCCTGACCACCGCCCCGAGCTGGACGAGGCGCGCCGCCTGCGTGACGACAGTCGCCGGGTCGTCGCCGATCTCGAGGCCCGGGCCCAGCGCGAGGCCGGTGTGCCGTTCAAGGTGCGTCACAACGCGGTGCTCGGCTATTTCCTCGAGACCACCGCCAAACACGCCGAACCGCTGATGCGGGGCGGACCCGACAGCCCCTTCATCCATCGCCAGACCCTCGCCAACCAGGTGCGGTTCACCACTGTCGAACTGTCGGAACTCGACGCGAAGATCAGCCAGGCCGGACATCGTGCCCTGGCCATCGAGGGCGAGACCTTCGAGACCTGGCGGCGCACGGTGCAGGATCTCGCCCAGCCGCTACAGGCGGTGGCCGAGGCCCTGGCCGAACTGGACGCCCACGCCGCCCTGGCCGAATGGGCGGCCGAGATCGGGGCCGTGCGCCCGGTGCTCGACGACAGCACCGGCTTCGTGGTCGAAGGCGGCCGGCATCCGGTGGTCGAGGCCGCGGTCAAGGCCGCCGGCGATCCCTATACGCCCAATGACTGTGCGCTGGACGGGTCCGACACCGCCAACGGCGACCGCGCCGGGGCCCGGCTGTCGATCGTCACCGGCCCCAACATGGCCGGCAAGTCGACCTTCCTGCGTCAGAACGCCCTGCTCGTGGTGCTGGCCCAGGCCGGGGCCTTCGTGCCCGCCCGGTCGATGCGGCTGGGCGTGGTCGACCGGCTGTTCAGTCGCGTCGGGGCCGGCGACGACCTGGCCCGGGGCCGTTCGACCTTCATGATGGAGATGGTCGAGACCGCGGCCATCCTGACCCAGGCCACCGACCGGTCCTTTGTGGTGCTGGACGAGATCGGCCGCGGCACCGCCACCTATGACGGCCTGGCCATCGCCTGGGCCACGGCCGAGGCCCTGCACGATCACAACCGAGCCCGCACCCTGTTCGCCACCCATTATCACGAGCTGGCGCGGCTGGAGGATCGACTCGACCACGTCTGCAACCTGTCGATGCGGGCCCGGGAATGGAACGGCGAGCTCGTCTTCCTGCATGAGGCCGCGCCCGGGGCCGCCGATCGCTCGTACGGGGTCCAGGTCGCCAAGCTGGCCGGCGTGCCCGCCGCGGTCGTAGCCCGCGCCCGCGAGGTTCTGGACCGGCTCGAGACCGACAAGGCCGCCCATGTCCGGCTCGACGACCTGCCCCTGTTCGCGATGGCCGAACCCGCCGCACCGCCTCTGCGCGCCTCCGCCGTGGACGAGGCCCTGACCGGCATCGATCCCGACTCCCTGACCCCGCGCGAGGCGCTGGAGGCCCTGTACCGGCTCAAGGGTCTGGCCGGCCGGTGACCCACCCTCTCGCCGGTTCACTCGCCGCCGCCGTCGACACGCCCGACGTTCGCGCCGCCGTCGCCGGCATTCTGGGCCAACACTACCGGACCGCCCGGGCCAGGGTTGGCGCACGCCTGAACGCCGGCCTGCCCGGGGTCGAGGTCGCCCGCCTGTACTGCGCCGCCGCCGACGACCTGCTGCTGGCGCTGTGGGAATTCACTACCGAAATCCTGTATCCGGCCCCCAATCCGACCGAGGCCGAACGCCTGGCCCTGATCGCGGTCGGCGGCTACGGGCGCGGCGTCCTCGGCCCCTTTTCCGACCTCGACCTGCTGTTCCTGCGCCCGTGGAAGACCACCCCCCGGACCGAATCCGTGGTCGAATTCGTCCTCTATGTCCTGTGGGACATGGGCCTGAAGGTCGGCCAGTCGGTCCGGTCGGTCGACGACTGCCTTGCCCTGTCCCAGAGCGACATGACCGTGCGCACGGCCCTGCTGGAGGCCCGCCCCCTGGCCGGAGACCGGGCCCTGGCGGACACCTTCATCGACACCTTCCGGGCCCAGGTGTCGCGCGCCGACCCGCGGCCCTTTATTGCCGCCAAGCTGGACGAGCGTGACACCCGGCACCAGAAGTCGGGCGCGGTGCGCTACCGGGTCGAACCCAACGTCAAGGACGGCAAGGGCGGCCTGCGCGACCTCAACACCCTGTTCTGGATCGCCCGCTCCCTGGCCCCGGACAGCCCGCTGGGGGCACGGGTTCTCGACGACCTGCTGACCAGCCGCGAGCGCCGGACCTTCGAGGAGGCCTTCGACTTCTTGTGGCGGGTCCGGGCCCACCTGCACCTGATCGTGGGCCGCGCCGAGGAAAAGCTGACCTTCGACCATCAGGCCGAGGTGGCCCGGCGCATGGGCTGGCGCGGCCGTGGCGATGAGCCGGCCGTCGAGCGCTTCATGCGCCGCTATTTTCTCGTCGCCCGCGACGTCGGGGCCCTGACCCGCGCCATCTCGGCCAAGCTGGAGGCGCGCCAGCAGAAGTCGGCGCTCAGCCTGTCGCGCCTGATCCCCGGACGGCGGCGCAAGCTCGGGGTCGAGGGTTTCATCGACGACCGGGGGCGTCTGTCGGTGACCGGAAACGGAATCTTTGCCGCCGATCCGCTCAAGCTGCTGACGCTGTTCCGCGTCGCCGACACCCATGATCTGGACCTGCATCCGGACGCCTTTTCGGCCGTGACCCGGTCGCTGTCGCTGGTGACGCCGTCGCTGCGCCGCGACCCGGAGGCGACGCGCACCTTTCTCGACATCCTGGCCCACGGCCAGCGCCCGTACCGGGTCCTGACCCTGATGAACGAGACCGGCCTGCTGGGCCGGTTCCTGCCCGAATGGGGCCGGATCGTCGGCCAGACCCAGTTCAACATGTACCATGCCTATACGGTCGACGAGCACACCCTCCAGGCCATCGGCATCATCAACGACATCGCCCGCGGCAAGCTGCAGGCCGACCATCCGCTGTCCACCGAGATCGTTCACCGGATCGGGGATTTCGAGGCCCTGATGCTGGCCATGATGTTGCACGACGTCGGCAAGGGCGGTGACCGCGGTCAGCTGGAGGACGGGGCCATCGCCGCCCGCCGCGCCTGTGAGCGTCTGGGCGTCGACCGCCGTCGTATCGACCTGGTGGTCTGGCTGGTGCGCAACCATCTGGCCCTGTCCGACTATGCCCAGAAGCGCGACGTCTCCGATCCCGACACCATCCGCGCCTTCGCCGATCTGGTCGGCGACCCCGAACATCTGCGCACCCTGCTGGTCCTGACCGTCGCCGATATCCGCGCCGTCGGCCCGGGCGTGTGGAACAGCTGGAAGGGCCAGCTGATGCGCGACCTCTACGACCGCACCGAAGCCCTGTTCCGCGGAGAGGATGTGCGTCGCGACGATCCGCTGGCCGAATTCCCCGATCTGGTCGAACGGGCCCGCTCCGCCGGAGTAGCGGTCGAGGCCTTGCCGCCCGGGCCCGGCGACGCCGCCGCCACCACCCGGATCGCCATCGCGGCCCGGGACCGGCCCGGCCTGTTCGCCGCCCTCGCCGCCGCCCTGTCTGCCGCCGGGGCCGATGTGGTCGGGGCCCGGGTCGCCACCGCCGAAGACGGCACCGCCCTCGATGTGTTCGCGGTCCAGGACGGGGCCGGCCTGCCCTATGGCCGGTCCGAACCTCGACGGCTGAAGCGACTGCTGGCACGACTGGACTCCGCCGCCCGCCGCGACACGGCCCCGGAACCTGTCGCCTCGGTCGAGATCAGCCGCCGCCGCGCCGCCTTCGACGTCCGGCCGGTAGTACTGATCGACGCCCGCGCCAGCGACACCGCCGTGGTCATTGAGGTCTCGGGGGCAGACCGCCCCGGCCTGCTGGCCGATCTGGCCCGGGTCCTGTCGGCCCACAAACTGTCGATCCGCTCGGCCCATGTCGCCAGCTTCGGGGAACGGGCCGTGGACAGCTTCTATGTCGTCGATGCCCGCGGCCGGAAGCCAGCCGTCGGCAGCCGCACCGACACCCTGCGCGCCGCCCTCGAGGCCGTGCTGGACCAGCGCCTGGTCGCCCCGGCCGGGCGCGCCGTCACCCCCGCCCGCGCCAGCGTTCGCGATGTATCCGACCTGAGCCGCAGCCGGACCGTATCGCCCGCCGCTGAACCACGCTAAGCGGGTCGTCCGCCCCTTCATCCGGATCGTTCGCCCGTGAGCCAGCCCCCCCGACCGACCGACGACACACCGATCGATCCCGCCCTGCCGATCCTGGCCTCGTCCATCGACAACGATCGTCCGGCCACCGGTCCCAAGCCCGGCAAGGGTGGCGGTATGATGCGCAATTCGGCCATCTTCAGCGGCCTGACCCTGGTCAGCCGGCTGGCTGGATTCGCCCGGGACGTGGTGATCTCGGCGGCCCTGGGGGCGTCCGCCGGACCGGCGGCCGACGCCTACAATACCGCCCTGAACTTCCCCAATCTGTTCCGCCGCATCTTCGCCGAAGGGGCCTTCGCCGCCGCCTTCGTTCCGGCCTACGCCAAGACGCTCGAGACCGAGGGGGCGGAAGTGGCCGACAAGATCGCCACCGACGCCCTGGCCACCGTGGCCGCGGCCACCGTCATCCTGACCCTCATCGCCCAGTTGACGATGCCGTGGCTGATGACGGTCATCAACATCGGCTTCCTCGACGACCCGGCCCGCTTCAAGCTGGCGGTGATCCTGACCCAGATCACCATGCCCTATCTGCCCTGTATGGCCGTGGCGGCCCTGCTCAGCGGCGTGCTCAACGCCCGCGGCCGCTTCATCGTCTCCGGGGCCTATCCGATCCTGCTCAACCTGATCATGCTGGCCGCCGTCATCCCGGCCCAGGGCGACCAGATCGGGGCCGCCTATGCCGCCTCCTGGGCGGTGCTGGTCGCCGGCGTGGCCCAGGCCGGCCTGTGCTGGTGGGCCGCGCGCAGGGCCGGGGCCAATATTCGCCTCGCCTGGCCGCGGCTGAGCCCGGCGGTCAAGGCCATCATCATCACCGCCATCCCCGCCGCGATCGGCAACTCGGCGACCCAGATCAACGTCTTCATCTCCGGCAACCTGTCCAGCTTTGTCGCCGGTGGCCGCACCTGGCTGGCCACCGCCGACCGCCTGTACCAGCTGCCGCTCGGCCTCGTCGGTGTCGCGATCGGCATCGCCCTGTTGCCGCGCCTGTCGCGCGCGGTGGCCTCCGGGGACCACGGCCAGCAGCAGGCCTCGATGGATGAGGCCGTGACCCTGTCGATGGCGCTGACCCTGCCCGCCGCCGCGGCCCTGATGGCCATGCCCTATTTCCTGATCGACGCCCTGTTCACCCGCGGGGCCTTCCTGCAGATCGACGCCGTCAACACCGCCCGCGCCCTGTTCCAGTTCGGCTGGGGCGTGCCGGCCTTCGTGCTGATCCGCATCCTCGCGCCCGCCTATTTCGCCCGTCGCGACACCCGAACGCCGATGCTGTTCGCCCTCGTCTCCGTGGCCGTCAACGCCGGCCTGGCCATCGCCCTGTTCAACCTCGGCATGGGCGTCTCCGGCATCGCCGCCGCTGTCAGCGCCGCCGCCTGGACCAATGCCGGCCTGCTGGGCTTCACCCTGTGGCGACGCAACCACTACCGTCCCGCCACGGCAGCTCTGTCGCGTCTGGTCCGAATCGGCCTGTCCAGCGCCGGCCTCGCCGTGGTCGTCAGTCTGGCCGCCTCGGCCCGGCCCCTGCTCGAGGCCCCGATCGCCGGAACCCTGGCCCTGGCCGGTCTGGATCACGGGGCCAAGGAAATGGGTCTGGTGCTGGTGACCCTGGCCGGAGGCCTGACCTATGTCGCCCTGGCCTTCGCCACCCGGGCGCTGACTGTGGCCGAGGTCAAGACCCTGCTGGGCCGCAGCCGCCGCTAGACCCTTGCCCTGAGCCCGGGGGTAAGGCATCTGCGCGGGCATGTACGACCCGACCGCGCCCGCCGCCCCGCCGCCCGCCTATACCGGCCCCCGCCGCATTCTCAGCGGTATCCAGGCCTCGGGTGCCCTGCATCTGGGCAATTACCTGGGCGCGTTGAAGCGGTTCACCGAGCTGCAGGACCAGGGCGCGCCCTGTTTCCTGTTCGTGGCGGATCTGCACGCCATCACCGTGTGGCAGGATCCGGCCCTGCTGGCCGCCCAGACGCGCGAGATCGCCGCCGCCTATCTGGCCTCGGGCCTCGATCCGGCCCGGTCGGTGATCTTCCCGCAGTCGGCGGTGCGGGCCCATTCTGAACTGGCCTGGATCCTCAACTGCGTTGCCCGCCTCGGCTGGCTGGACCGGATGACCCAGTTCAAGGAGAAGTCGGGCAAGCACAAGGAGCGCTCCAGCGTCGGCCTCTACACCTATCCGGTGCTGCAGGCCGCCGACATCCTGCTCTACAAGGCCACGGAGGTGCCGACCGGCGAGGACCAGAAACAGCATCTGGAACTGACCCGTGACATCGCCCAGAAATTCAACACCGACTTCAATGTACCCGGCTTCTTCCCCCTGCCAGAGCCCCTGACCCAGGGCCCGGCCCCGCGGGTCATGAGCCTGCGCGACGGCGCGGCCAAGATGAGCAAGTCCGACCCCTCGGACCAGTCGCGCATCAATCTGACCGACGATTCCGACACCATCGCCGCCAAGATCCGCAAGGCCCGCACCGACGCCGAACCCCTGCCCGAGACCCTCGAGGGTCTCGCCGACCGGGCCGAGGCCAGGAACCTGGTGACCATCTACGCCGCCCTCGCCGGCATGAGCCGCGAGGCGGTTCTGGCCGAATTCGGCGGCCAGGGCTTCGGCGTGTTCAAGCCGAAACTGGCCGAACTGGCCGTGGCCTCGATGGCCCCGGTCAGCGGTGAGATGCGCCGGTTGATGGCCGACACGACCGAGATCGACCGGGTGCTGAAGGACGGGGCCGAACGCGCCGCCGCCATCGCCGACCCCGTCGTGGCCGAGGTCAGGAAGATCGTCGGCTTCTGGCGCGGCTGACGGCTCCGGCGGTTTCCGGACGTCGCGCTGTGTCAGGCGGTTCCACCCGGGACCGTTCGGCTCTAGAGCGTCGGTCATGAGCCACCCCCTCGACCGCGCCGTCTGGAACGCCCTGACCACAAGGCTGTCGCCATTCACGACGGCGGACTCCGACGGTCGCGCCGTGCGCATCGACCCCGAGGTCGGCGTCTTCCTCGCCGCCGCCGATACGTCGGCCGCCAGCCTTGCCCGACTCAGCGAGCTGGCGCGCCGGCATCCGGGAGCCGGTCTCGTCGAGGCGACGGGGGGCCCGATGGTCGACGTCCTGCCCCAGGGCACCGCCGTCGATCGCCGCATCGCCCTGGTGCAGATGATGGCGACCGCCCTGACGCCCGGGGGGCGGGATCTGCCGTTCGAGACCCTGACCGAGGCCGACGCCCCGGCCATGCTGGCCCTGGCGACCCTGACGCAGCCCGGTCCGTTCCGGTCGAAGACCCGCAATCTGGGCCCCTTCATCGGCGTCAAGCGTGACGGCGACCTGATCGCCATGGCCGGGCGGCGGCTGCGGGTCGAGGGTTTCACCGAACTGAGCGGCGTCTGCACCCACCCCGACCACCGCGGCCAGGGCCTGGCCGCGGCCCTGTCGCGGGCGGTGATATCCGGGATTCTCGCCACGGGCGAAGGGGTTTTCCTGCACGCCTTCGACGGTCACGACGCGACCATCGCCTTCTACCGTTCGCTGGGCTTCAACGTTCGCGCACGGATGACCTATACGGTTCTGGCGGGCTGACGGCGGAGACGGGCATGAGCAGGCACGAGGCGATCGTCGAATGGAGTCGGGGCGACCAGCTCTTTGCCGACAATCTCTATTCGCGCGGTCACGACTGGCGCTTCGACGGCGGGGCGATGGTGCGCGGCTCCTCGGCCCCGACCAGCGTTCCGGCCCCGATGTCGGACCTCGCCGCCGTCGATCCCGAGGAGGCGCTGGTGGCGGCCCTGTCCAGCTGCCACATGCTGTTCTTCCTGGCCTTCGCCCGCAAGGAGGGCTTCGTCGTCGACCGCTACCGCGACGCGGCGGTCGGCCTTCTGGACCGAGACGGGCGCGGCAAGATGGCCATGACCCTGATCACCCTACGCCCGGCGGTGGTGTTCTCGGGCGAGTTCCGACCCGACGAACCCGGGATCAAGGCCCTGCATCACCGGGCACATGAGGCCTGCTACATCGCCAGCTCGATCCATGCCGAGGTCCGGATAGAGCCGGCCTAAGGCGGCGGGGCGACCGCCACGTCCTCCAGCAGGGCGCGAAAGCGGCGCACCGCCTCGGCGGTCAGGTCCGGATCGTGACGCATCGGCGGGGCGCTGGTCGGCTCATCGAAGGAATGGGTACCCTCGGCGATCCAGGTCTCGACCTCGGCCCCGCAGTTGCGCACCATGTCGTGCACCCGCTCGGCATTGCGCACGCTGGTCAGGTGGTCGGTGCGGGCGATCACCGCCAGGGTCCGGGGACAGTGCCGCCACGGCCGCATCCGGTTGCGGGCCAGGAAGCCGACATAGGGATAGGCCAGATAGGCGGCGATGACCGGGTCGAGGCGCACATCGCCGGGATTGGACAGGGTCAGGCCGGGCCCCGAGCGGTCGGCGCTCATCGCCTCCATGATGCCCCAGCCGCCATGGCTCCAGCCGGCCAGGGCGATACGATCGGAATCGACTTCAGCCATCCGCGACACGCCGTACAGGGTGGCCAGCACATCCCCGGCCCGCTCGCTGCCCCGCAGCACCAGGCCGGTACAGACGGCCCCCAGGGCGAAGGTCCGGCTGAAGCCGCGCCCGGCATAGGAATCGACCGTACAGGCACGCCAGCCCGCGGCCCTGGCCGCCGCAGCGTAAAGCGGCAGATGGTCCCTCAGCCCGCCGCAGCCGTGAAACAGCAACACCGCCGGTCGCGGCCGGTCGTCGTCGGGCCCCGTGACCGTGGTATGGGGCGCGAGCTTCGCCCAGCGGGAGGCCAGTGTGTCCATGGCCGGAGCCTAGCCGTCCCCGTCGCGGTCAAATAGCCGAAATCGCAGACCCGGCGCTCAAGCGGAGAGCCGCCGCGCGGCGAACGTAGCGCCCCCAGAAAGCGCTCCTGCAGCGAACGACCGCGTCGTGAGCGATAGCGCCAATGACGAGCCCTAGTGCCGGAACACCCGCACCCCGGTGAAGGCCATGGCCAGGCCGGCCTCGTCGGCGGCGGCGATGACCTCGGCGTCGCGCATCGAGCCGCCCGGCTGGATCACGGCGGTGGCCCCGGCGGCGGCGGCCTCGATCAGGCCGTCGGCGAACGGAAAGAAGGCTTCCGAGGCACAGGCCGACCCCTGGGCCAGCGACCGGGCCAGCCCCTTGACCTCCCCGGCCTCGGCGGCGCGGATCGCGGCGATGCGGGCGCTGTCGCGACGGTTCATCTGACCGGCCCCGATGCCCGCCGTCTGGCCGTCGCGGGCATAGACGATGGCATTGGACTTGACGTGTTTTGCCACGGTGAAGGCGAACAGCATGTCGCGCACCTCGCTCGGGGTCGGCTGGCGTCGCGTGACGATCTTCAGGTCCTGGGCGGCGATCCGGGTGCGGTCGCGCGACTGGACCAGGAAGCCCCCGGCCACCGACCGGAACACCTCCCCCGCGGCCAGGGCTTCGGGCAGGCCGTCGGTCAGCAGCAGACGCAGGTTCTTCTTGGCGGCGAAAATGGCCCGGGCCTCGTCGTCGGCCCCGGGGGCGATGACCACCTCGGTGAAGATTTCGGTGATGGCCCGGGCGTCGGCCCCGGTCAGGGGCCGGTTGACCGCGATCACCCCGCCGAAGGCCGAGACGGAATCGCATTCCAGCGCCCGCACATAGGCCTGGTGCAGGTCGTGACCGATGGCCACGCCGCAGGGATTGGCGTGTTTGACGATGACGCAGGCCGGCGCGTCGAACTCGGCCACCAGCTCATAGGCGGCGTCGGCGTCGGCGATATTGTTGTAACCCAGCTCCTTGCCCTGGATCTGTTCGGCATGGGCCACGCCCGGCCGGATCAGGCCGGTGCGGTAGAAGGCCCCCGTCTGGTGCGGGTTCTCGCCGTAGCGCAGGGTCTGGGCCAGGCTGCCGGCGATGGTCTTGCGCGCCGGAGCCGTGTCCTCAACCTGACCCGCGAACCAGCCGGAGACCGCGGCGTCGTAGGCGGCGGTGCGGGCGAAGGCCCGGGCGGCAAGCCGTTTGCGCAGGGTCAGGGAGGTGCTCCCGTCAGCGGCAAGCGCCGCCGTCACCTCGGCCACGCCCTCGGCATCGACGCAGACGGCGACATAGCCGTGGTTCTTGGCCCCGGAGCGGATCATCGCCGGACCGCCGATGTCGATGTTCTCGACCGCCGCCTCGAAGCCGCCGCCTGCGGCCACCGTGGCCTCGAACGGGTACAGGTCGATCCAGACGATATCGATCGGGCCGATGCCGTGGGTCGTCATGGCCTCGGCGTGGGCGGCAGCGTCGCGCACGCCCAGCAGGCCGCCATGCACCACCGGGTGCAGGGTCTTGACCCGGCCGTCCATCATCTCGGGGAAGCCGGTCAGATCGGCGACGTCCCTGATCGGCAGGCCGAAGCCGGCGATCGCCGCCCGCGTGCCCCCGGTCGAGACCAGCTCTACGCCCAGGTCGTGCAGGGTCTGCGCCGCCTCTTTCAGCCCCGTCTTGTCCGACAGGGATATCAGGGCGCGCACGGGCTTGACCCGGTCGGGTGCGGGCGGAAAGTCGGGAGCGGCGGGCATGACGGCGTCCGTTCATTGGGGGCGGGGGAGGGCGCGGGCCGTCTAGCATCCCGGGCCGCCAGCGTCACCCTCTAGACCGGATCGCCCGCCGCTCCGGCCGGGCTCAGCTTCCAGCGGATCTTGGTTTCGGAGTCGGTCCGGGCCGAGCCACGCACCACGATCTGCAGCGACCGCCGGGTCAGGCCGTCCTCGACATGGACCGAGGGCTCGATGGCGACGTCGGGACCATCGGTGCGGAACCACCAGCCCCGGCCGGAATGACCGCGCAGCAGAATGGAGCGACGGTCGCGCGCCAGCGAGGCTTGGACCCCAGGCTCCAGCTGGAAACGGGCGGCATAGGGGGCGGCGATAATGCGCACCACCTCGGCCTGGCCCGAAGCCGGATACAGCCGTTCCTCGGCCCGCAATTCGTCGAGCCGCTGGTCCAGATACAGCCGGCGCTGATGCAGCAGGCCATAACGCGGCACCCAGCCGTCGTGCTGTACCTCCAGCCAGACCGCGCCCTCGCCGTCGCGCTGTTCGACCTCGACGTGCAATGGCCGCCCGACCAGTCGCGGACCCAGCATGTCGGCCTTCCAGCCGCCCAGCGGTTCGGCGATCGAGGTCTCGCCCAGGGTCAGGGTCGAATGCCCCGGTGTCAGCCGCAACCCCTGGCGATCCGCCGCGCGCGGGGTCCAGCCGCACCCGGAGATCAGCCGGTCGCGGCCACAGACGATTTCCAGCGCCAGCGGCTGGGCACAGGCGGCCGTCGACCAGGCCCCGCGCGCGGGCGCGGCGGCGTCGGCGACGATCGTCAGCAGCGGACTCTGGATACGCGTGATCCCGGCCACGGCGACGCCGGAGGTCGGGGCGACGGCGTCCTCGTCGGCCCGGGCTGCCGCGACCCGCGCCACGGTGGACGGACCGCCGCCCTGCATCGCCACCAGCCGGCCGTCCGGCAGGGTCAGGACATTCAGCCCCGCCGTCAGCCGGCCGATTGTGTCGCGTACCACCTCGGGGGCCGGTTCGGACAACTGGGCCAGGGCGTCATCGAGAGTTAGCAGGTCCAGCAGCAGTTCCAGCCCGGCCTCGGGGCTGCGCGTGGCGTGGCCGCCGTCGACCCCGACCGTCTCTCTCAGGGCCCGGGGCAGCCGTTTCAGGGCGGTTCTGCGAATGGCGATGCCCGCCGGACCGGCCAGCACACAGCCGGCCACGGCCGCCGCGGTCAGACGTTCGGCCTTGCCGGCCAGGCCGCCGGGCGGACGCAACAGCTGGCGGGCCTGGCGGGCCAGGACCGCGGCCAGTCGCAGCCGATCAGCCTCGGTCGCCACCCCGCCCATGCGGCGGGCGGCGCAGGCCAGGGCATAGACGCGCCGGGCCAGGATGTCCGGCTGCCACGCGAACGGCGACCAGCGGCTGAACAGGTCATCCCAGGCCAGGGTCAGGCGCAGGGCCTCGCGCGCGCCGCGTTCGCCGCCCAGCATCAGGGCGGACAGCCAGTTGAAGGCATGCAGCTCGGCGGCGAAGGCCCGGGTCGGACTGGGCCGGTTCCACGGATCGGCCGGCGCGGGCGCATCGAGATTGAACCCGGCGAGGGCAAATCGCCCACCGAGGACGCTCTTGCCCAGGGCCGGATCGGCGGGGCGGAAATCACGCGGCGTGGCGGCAAAGGACGTCACCCTGGCCCCGCCGAGGGTCAAACCGTAGCCCGGCAGGCCGTACAGCTCGATCCACAGCTGGCGGGTCAGCAGCCGGCCGACGATGGCCGGCCACAGACCGGGTCCGGTCACCGCCCCGGTCGCCCGCACCGGCGTTCGCATCGGCGCACCGCGCAGACCGGGGATTTCTCCGGCCGGCGGCGCGTCGGCCTCCTTGCGGGCGAACGGACCGACGGGGCTCACGCGGCTCCCTTCAGGGCCCGGATGTTGGCGGCATAGGCCGAAGGACCACCCCGGAACACGGCGGTTCCGGCGACCAGGGCGTCAGCCCCGGCGGCGACACAGGCCCCGGCGTTAACCGCCGTGACCCCGCCGTCGACCTGCAGGCGGGCTGCCGAACCGGCCGCGTCCAGCAGGGCCCGCGCCCGCTCGATCTTGCGCAGGGAGGCGTCGATGAACGACTGGCCGCCGAAGCCGGGATTGACCGACATGATCAGCACCAGGTCGACGAGGTCGATGACATCCTCGAGCACCAACAGCGGCGTGCCCGGGTTCAGCACCACCCCGGCCTTCGCGCCCATCTGGCGGATCCGGCCCAGGGTGCGGTGCAGATGCGGCCCGCTCTCGGGATGGACGGTCAGGATGTCGGCTCCGGCCTCGCGATAGGCCTCCAGCCACGGATCGACCGGGGCGACCATCAGATGCACATCGAACGGCAGGGTCGTGTGTGGACGCAGCGCCTTCACCACGTCCGGGCCGAGGGTGATATTGGGCACGAAATGCCCGTCCATCACATCGACATGGACCCAGTCCGCCCCGGCGGCCTCGATCGCGGCTACCTCCTCGCCGAGACGGGCGAAATCACTGGCGAGGATCGACGGGCAGATCAGGGGCGTGGACATGGTCCCGGGATAAGACGGCTGGCCGCGAGGGGCAAGCGTGACCTCGCCGCACCGCCGCCCTGAGCGCCGGGGGCCGGGGTCAGGCCCGCGCCAGCTTGGCCACGAAGAAGCCATCGACGCCGCCGCGCTCGGCCCACATCGACGGCAGGATGCGCAGCCAGCCCTCGGGCGTCAGCGCCTCGTCCGGAGCTCCGACGGCCGCCGGATCCGCCGGCACGGTGCGGAAGGCCGGGTTACGGCGCAGGAAGGCGATGATCTGGGTCTCGCCCTCCTCGCGTTCCAGCGAGCAGACGCAATAGACCAGCCGCCCGCCCGGACCGACGCGCTCGGCGGCGGCGTCCAGCAGCCGGTGCTGCACATCGGCCAGCTTGGCCACCTCGGCCGGCTTGGTCGCGCGCAGCACTTCGGGATTGCGCCGGAAGGTGCCGGTGGCGGTACAGGGCGCGTCCAGCAGCACCGCGTCATAGGTACGGCTGTCCAGCCAGTCCTCGGCCGGGCGGGCCACGACCTCGGCCTCCAGCCCGACCCGGGCCAGGTTGCGATGCAGGCGTTTCAGCCGCGCCTCCGACCGGTCCAGGGCCGTGACCACGGCGCCGGCCGCGGCCAGTTGCATGGTCTTGCCCCCGGGTGCCGCGCACATGTCCAGCGCCGTCTCACCCGTCTGTGGGGCCAGCAGCCGCACCGGCACGGCGGCCGCCGCGTCCTGCACCCACCAGATGCCGTCCTCAAAGCCGGGCCAGCCGGCCACGTCACCGTGGCGACCGGTACGCACCGAGCCGCCGGGCAGGACGACGCCCTCGACCAGCTCCGCCAGGGCCTCGGCGTTCGCGCCGGGCTTGAGGGTCAGGTCGGTCGGCGGCTCCTCGCGTGCGGCGAGGGCCAGGCCGGCCAGGGCCGCGTCGCCATAGGTCTGGCGCCAGCGCGCGACGAGCCAGTCGGGCAGGTTGGATTCGGCCGTGGTCAGGCCGGGGCCCTCGCGACCGATGCCGCGCAGCACCGCATTGACCAGATTCTTGTACGGCCGGGTCTTGGGGTCGCGTTCGGCCAGCTTGACCGCCGTCGACACGGCGGCGAAGGCCGGGGTTTCCAGCACCAGGGTCTGGGCCAGGGCGATACGCAGGATGGTGCGCACGGCCTCGGGCGGGGACTTCTGCAGGCGGTGATTGAGAATCTGGTCGATCTCGCCCAGCCGGCGCAAGGCCGCCATGGCCACGGCGCGGGCGAAGGCCCGGTCCGGGCCCGGCAGGTTGCTGACGGCGGGCAGGGCCAGGGCCTCGTCCAGACCCCCGCGGCGGATCAGCGCCCCGTTCAGCAGCAGGCCGGCAGCGATGCGCGCCTCGACCCCGATATCGGCGGAATCGTCCGGTTCCAGCCGCTCCGGCCGGGGCCGTTCGGGCCGCGGGCCGCGGGCCTTGTCGGCCATGCGCCGGCCACGTGCGGCGGAGTCTCCGCCCTTGCTGCGCCCTTTCGGGGTTCCACCACTCATACGGACACCTGGGTTCCGAGTTCGACCACGCGGCCCGGAGGAATGTGGAAGAAGTCGGTCGGGTTGGCGGCGTTTCTCATCAGGAAGATATACAGCCGATCCTGCCAGATCGGCATGCCCTTGTGCGCCGACGGAATCACGGAGCGGCGACCGAGGAAGAAGCTCGTCGACATGATGTCGAACTTCAGCCCCTGTTTGCGACACAGCCCGAGCGCCTTGGGCACGTTGGGCTGTTCCATGAAGCCGTAACTGATGGTCAGTTTCTTGAAGTCGTCGCTGATCGGTTCCAGCGCGATACGGTCGGATTCCCGCACGCGCGGCCGGTCGGTCGTGCGGACGGTCAGGATGACGTTCTTCTCGTGCAGAACCTTGTTATGCTTGAGGTTGTGCATCAGGGCGACCGGGGCGATGTCCGGATCCGAGGTCAGGAAGATGGCGGTGCCGGGCGCGCGGTGCGGCGGCCGGGCGCGCAACATCTCGATCAGATCGGCCAGCGGCAGACTGTCCTTGCGGGTCTTGGCCGTCAGGATCTGGGTGCCACGCACCCAGGTCCACATCAGCAGGACGATGCCGCCGCCCATGGCCAGCGGCGCCCACGCCCCCTGCGGAATCTTCAGCAGGTTGGAGCCGAAGAAGGCCAGATCGATGATCAGGAACGGTGTGATCGCCAGCACACTCACCGGCAGGCTCCACTTCCACAGACGCCGGACGATGAACCACGCCAGCAGGCTGTCGACCAGCATGGCACCGGTCACCGCCACGCCATAGGCCCCGGCCAGCTGGGACGAGGTCGGGAACATCATCAGCAGCAGCATCACCCCGACCAGCATCGCCAGATTGACCGACGGCACGAAGATCTGGCCCGCCTGGCTCTCGCTGGTCTGCAGGATCTTGATCCGCGGCAGAAGCCCGAGCTGGACCGCCTGTTGCGTCAGCGAGAAGGCCCCGGTGATCACCGCCTGGCTGGCGATGACGGTGGCCATGGTCGCGAGGATCAACACCGGCCAGTAGACGCCGTGGGGAATCATCTCCCAGAACGGGTTGATGCGGGCTGAAGGGTCGCTCAGCACCAGGGCCCCCTGGCCGAAATAGTTGAGCATCAGACAGGGCAGGACGAACCAGAGCCAGCCGGCCCGGATCGGGGCCTTTCCGAAATGACCCATGTCCGTATAGAGCGCCTCGGCCCCGGTGACGGCCAGGAACACACTGCCCAGCAGGATGAAGCCGAGGAAGCCGTTGTCGATCAGGAACAGGGCGCCGTAGTGCGGCGACACGGCCCTGAGGATGCTGGGGTCATCGAAGATATGAAAGAGGCCGAGCGACGCGAGCACCAGGAACCAGACCGTGGTGATCGGGCCGAAGGCCCGGGCCATGCTGGCGGTGCCGCGCGCCTGGACCATGAACAGGGTGATCAGGATGCCGACGGTGATCGGCAGGATGAACGGCGTCATCCGGCCGGCGACGCCGGGCGCGTCGCCCAGGCCCTCGACCGCCGACAGAACCGACACCGCCGGTGTCAGAACGCCGTCGGCGTAGAACATGGCCGCGCCGCAGACGCCGAGAAAGAAGACCAGGGTCGATCGCTTGCCGATGGCCCGCTGGGCCAGGGCCATCAGGGCCAGGGTACCGCCCTCGCCCTTGTTGTCGGCCCGCATAAGGAAGAAGACGTATTTGACCGTGACCACCAGGATCAGGGCCCAGAACACCAGCGAAACCGTGCCCAGCACCGCCAGTTCCGCCGCGCCGCCGCTGCGGGAATGGGCCAGCGCCTCGCGCATGGCGTAGAGCGGGCTGGTGCCGATGTCGCCGAACACCACGCCGATGGCCCCGATGGCCAGGCCCAGCTTGCCGGCCTTGACGTGGCCGCCCTCACCGGCCGCCGCGGGGTGCGGATGGGCCGGTGCGACGGACTTGTCGCCGGGTGCCTGGGAGTTTGAGGTGGGGGCGGCGCTGCCGTCTTCACCTGGGGGAGGGGCCCCGACCATGAACAGCCTCCGGGTGCCGCAGAAGGCGGTCCCATCAAGAGCGGCGAGCCTTTAGTCTCTTTCCAGTTCGGGTTCAATCGTACCGGCGAGGCCGCAGGGACGCTGATTGTGTAACCGGCGGCGACGCCCTACCTTCACGGTCACACCATGTCAGACAGTCAACGCTTTCCCGTCGCCGCCCATGTGCTGGCCTATCTGGCCCACAAGGACGCCTTTGCGCCCGGTCAGGCCATCGCCAGCGCCGTTCTGGCCTGTTCGGTACCGACCAATCCCGTCGTTGTCCGTCGCGTCACCGCCCTGCTGGCCCGCGCCGGGCTGATCGCCACCCGGCCGGGGGCCAGCGGCGGGGCCTGGCTGCTGCACCGGCCGGAAGACATCGCCCTCGATACCGTGCTGCACGCGGTCCACGGCTGCGCCCACCTCGGCTCGCCGCCCGCGGGGGCGAGAGGCTGCCCCGTCGGTGAACACATCCCCCGCCAGGTCGGCAAGGCCCTGATCGCCGCCAACACCGCCGCGGCCGAGGCCCTGTCCCGCATCACCATCGCCGATCTGCTGGCCACCGATCCGGCGGCCCTCGCCGGCATCGTCCTGCCGGACCGGGCCACGGTCCCGGCGTGAGCGACCCGCGGCGGACCGTCCTCATCACCGGTGCCTCGGCCGGCATCGGGGCCGCCCTGGCCCGGGTCTATGCCGCGGAGGGCTGGGATCTGGTCCTGACGGCCCGCCGTCGCGCCCCGCTCGAGACCCTGGCCGCCGCTCTGACCGCGGCCCACGGCTGCAACGTCACCGTCCTGACCGCCGACCTCGCCGATCCCGACGCCCCCGACCGTCTCGTCGCCGACCTGTCGGCCCGCGGCCTGACCGTCGACGGCTTGGTCAACAATGCCGGATTCAGCTGCACCGACGGCTTCCTCAACACCGATCCGGCCCGGCATGCGGCGATGATCCGGGTCATGCTGACCGCTCCGGTCGCCCTGTGCCGGCGACTGGCCCCCGATATGGTCGCCCGCGGCTTCGGCCGGATTCTCAATGTGTCCTCGCTGGCCGGCCAGATGCCGGCCACCGGGGGCGACACCCTGTATGGTCCGATCAAGAGTTTCCTGACCAAGGCCACGGCCGGCCTGCATCTGGAGCTGCGCGGCACCGGCGTCCACGTCACCGCCCTGTGCCCGGGCTACACCCTGACCGAATTCCATGACGTCAACGGCACCCGGGACCAGGTCTCGGCCGCCTATCCGGCGTGGATGTGGCAGAGCGCCGGCCATGTGGCCCGGGTCGGCTACCGCGCCTGCGAGGCCAACCGCCCGAAGGTCGCGCCGGGGATCATGAACAATCTTCTGGCCCTGTTGCCCAAACTGCTGCCGGACGCGGTGGCCCTGGGGATGGTCGGCGGACACGCGAAACGGCTGAAGCGGCTCTAGGCCTTGCCTGAGGGCCCTAGTGACCGCCGGCCGGATAGGGGGCGGTGACATCACCGCTGAACATGCCGGGCAGGGCCTCGCCGAGGCCGGCCAGCATGAACTGGATGGCCAGGGCACACAGGATCAGGCCCAGCACCCGCACGACGATGGTCATGCCGACATCGCCCAGCAGCCGGCTGATCGGGCCGGTCAGGGCGAAACAGATGAAGGTGGCGACCCCGGCCGCACCGATGGCGACCAGTCCGGCCACGGTCCCGGCTGTGCCGATCTTCTCGGCCTCACCGGCCTGGATGATGATGGTCGAGATCGCGCCCGGGCCGATCAGCAGCGGCATGGCGAACGGCACCACCAGCCGCTGGAAACGACGTTTGGCATAGCCGCGCACATCGGCGGCGTCGGCGACCGCATCGGCGTCGGCGAACATCTTGAGGAAGTCGCCGCGGGTCATGTCGAGCCCCAGCAGCAGCAACAGGATGCCGCCGGCGATGCGGAAGGCCGCCAGCGAGATGCCGAAGAACTGCAGTAACACCAGTCCGCTGAAGAAGAAGACGACGAGGAAGCCGACGATGAACAGGCACAGCAGGAAGGTGACCTGCATCCGCTGGCGCGCGCTGGCCCCGGCGGTGGCGGCGGCGAAAATGGGAATATTGCCGATCGGATCGACAAGGGCGAACAGCGCCACGAACAGGTTGACCCCCAGATCGACCGCGTCCATTGCCTGCGTCTCCCACTTCTCGAGTCACCACCCGGTGGGGTGCGACATATTGAACGTCCACCCATAGCCGGTCATCCGGAGCCCGTCGATGACCTCTCCGCTGCTCAGCGATCCGCGCCTGATCGTCGGCCTCGACCTGCCGTCGATCGAGGCGGCCCGGGCCATGGTCACCGCCATCGGCGACGTCGTCACCCACTACAAGGTCGGCCTCAGCCTGCTGGCCCGACCCGGCGGCGTGGCCTTTGCCCATGAGCTGCGCGCGATGGGCAAGTCGGTGTTCCAGGACTGGAAGCTGCACGACATCGGGGCCCAGGTCGAAGGGGCGGCCCGCGCCGTGGCCGAGGGCGGCTGCGACCTGCTCACCGTCCATGCCGAGCCCCAGGTGATGCGGGGGGCGGTGCGCGGGCGTGGCGACCTTGAGACAAGAATTCTCGCCGTCACCGTCCTGACCAGCCTGTCCCAGGCTGACCTGACCGACATCGGTTACGGTTTCAGCCCCGCCGATCTGGTCGAGCGCCGGGTGCGCCAGGCGCTCGACTGCGGCGTCGACGGCGTTGTCTCCAGTCCGCTGGAGGCCGCTCGGGCCCGGGCCCTGGCCCGCGCGGCCGGCCGGCCCGACTTCCTCGTGGTCACCCCGGGCGTACGGCCCGCCGGGGCCGACCGCGGCGACCAGCAGCGCGTCGCCACCCCGGCCGAGGCCCTGCGCGCCGGCGCCAGCCATCTGGTCGTGGCCCGTCCGGTCATCGCCGCGCCCAATCCGCTGATGGCCGCGGCCCGGATTGCCGGCGAGATGGACGGAGTCGGGGCCGCCTAGGGCCTAGCCCCGCTCGCCGGGCTCCTGGCGATAATTGTGGTGCGGCGGCGGAGCCGCATAGGCGGGCGGCGACGGGTCACCGTAGTAGCCGGGTCCGGACACCGGCGCATGGGCGTGGGGCGGCGGCCCCGCATGGTCGCAGCCGCCGTCATGCGGCCGCTCGTCGCGACGATGGTCATGCCCGCCACAGGACAGTGCCGACCCGTAGCTGGCCTCGTAGGAGGACTCCTCATGATAGGAGTCCCGATAGGTCGAGCGTTCGTAACGCGCGCCGTAGCGGCTGTCCTCGACGGCGCGGCCGCCATGAACCGACCCTGACGACACCGTGCGATAGTCCCGGCCAAACCCCCGGACCCCATAGCCGAACGGCCGGCTGGGCCCGGCCTGGCCACTGACGTCAACGCCGATCCCGCCGTAGAAGACGCCGCCGCCATAGCCGTAACCGTAGGTCTCGCCGCCCCAGTAGCCGCCGCCGCCGGTATAGATGACGCCGCCGCCGGTACCGCCGCGCACCGCGCCGCCGCTCCAGGTGCGGGCCGAGCCATAGGCCGACCCGTAGGCCGCGGCCGAGGCCGAGGCCTGGGCGCTGACATTGACATTGACGTTGCCATGGCCGCCGCCGGGGTGGGCGCAACAGGGGGTGGGCGGCGGGTTGTGACCACCGCCACGGCCGCCACCATGGCCGCCCGGGCGCTCGCCGGCCTGGGCCTGTCCTGCAATCAGAAGGGCGGCAGCCGCCGCCGTCAAAAGGCTACGCATCAGGCCGATCCTCAATAACGATCGTCCCTTCTAGGCCGACCGCGGCCGGATCGGACCCGGTTGCACCGGGCAGGGGAAAGCCGGCCGACCGATTTCCCCATACAGGGTTGAAGCCGGGGCACGGACGCCGTCCGGATTCAGAAATCGACGGCCAGGCCCTTCTTCTCCCAGTCGCCGTAGCGGGTCGGCTCGGGACCGGTCGGTCCGCCGTGTTCGACGGCAGCCTCGGCGGCGACGGCCCGGTCCCGGCGCTCGGCCGCCTCCAGCAGGGCCCGGCGCGCGGCCGGGCTCAGCGGGCGTTCCGGCGTGGCCCCGGGCACGTCGGTGTTGAAGGCGGGCGCGGGCGGGTCGATGGGATCGGTCACGGGTTCGGTCATGAGGCAGCACTCCCGGCAGGGGTCGAGGCCCGACACATAGGGCGCCGTGGCCACGACGCCAGCGGGCACGGCCGAAACCGGTCACAATCCCGCCCTTGCATCCCCGGCCGTCTCGCCGTTTAAGCCGCTCGATACGCCGCCCCGCGTTCGCCAAGGATCCGCGCCATGACCGCCACCGCCAAGACCGCCCCCCGCAAGGTTGTCCTCGCCTATTCCGGCGGTCTCGACACCTCGATCATCCTGAAATGGCTGCAGACCGAGTACAACGCCGAGGTCATCACCTTCACCGCCGACCTCGGCCAGGGCGAGGAGCTGGCCCCGGCGCGCGAGAAGGCGCTGAAGATGGGCATCAAGCCCGAGAACATCTTCGTAGACGATCTGCGCGAGGAGTTCGTGCGCGACTTCGTCTTTCCGATGTTCCGCGCCAACGCCGTCTATGAGGGCCAATATCTGCTCGGCACCTCGATCGCCCGGCCGCTGATCGCCAAGCGCCAGATCGAGATCGCCCGCATGCTCGGCGCCGATTCCGTCTGTCACGGGGCCACCGGCAAGGGCAATGACCAGGTCCGGTTCGAGCTCGGCTACTATGCGCTGGAGCCCGACATCCACGTCATCGCCCCGTGGCGCGAGTGGGAGTTCAAGTCGCGCGAGGCCCTGCTGGCCTTCGCCGAGGCGCACCAGATCCCGATCTCCAAGGACAAGCGCGGCGAGGCCCCGTTCAGCGTCGACGCCAATCTTCTGCACTCCTCCTCCGAGGGCAAGGTGCTGGAGGACCCGGCGGTCGAGGCCCCGGAGTTCGTGCACCAGCGCACCATCAGCCCCGAGGATGCGCCGGACAGGGCGACCGTCATCACCATCGCCTTCGAAAAGGGTGATCCGGTCGCCATTGACGGCGTGGCCATGTCGCCCGCGACCCTGCTGACCAAACTCAATGAGTATGGCCACGATAACGGCGTCGGCCGCCTCGACCTGGTCGAGAACCGTTTCGTCGGTATGAAGTCGCGCGGCGTCTACGAGACCCCGGGCGGCACCATCCTGCTGGCGGCCCACCGCGGCATTGAATCGATCACGCTGGACGGCGGAGCCATGCACCTGAAGGACGAGCTGGCCGTCAAATACGCCCACCTGGTCTACAACGGCTTCTGGTTCGCGCCGGAGCGCGAGATGCTGCAGGCGGCCATCGACCACAGCCAGACCCGCGTCAACGGCACGGTCCGGGTCAAGCTCTACAAGGGCAATGTCACCGTCATCGGCCGCGAGAGCCCCGACAGCCTCTACGATCAGGACCTGGTCACCTTCGAAGAGGGTGTCCAGGCCTATGACCACCGTGACGCGGCCGGCTTCATCAAGCTGAACGCCCTGCGCCTGCGGGTTCTGGGTCGCCGCGACGCCCGCTCGCGGGGCTGAGCCTGCCGGTCGGCGGGCCGCGACTTAACGCGATTTCACTTGAGTCGGACCGGTCGTGGCTTGATCCTCCGGCCCGAACCCAAGGAACCGCACGATGATCAAGGCCCTCTCGCTCGCCGCCGCCCTCGCCTTCGCCACGCCGGCCCTGGCCGGTATGGTGCCGCAGGCGACCCCGGCCTCCGCGGACGCGCGATCGCCCGAAGCGGTGGCCTTCGAGGCCCGCGCCGAGGTCTTCAAGGCCCGGATGGCGCAGATGAATATCGAGTTCAAGGCGGCCGTCGACGGGGCCGCGGGCGACCAGGACCGCGGCATGGCTGCCGTCAACGCCGTCCTCGCCAGCTACCAGCCGGACATCGCCGCCTTCCTCGCCGATTTCGACCGCTTCATCGACAGCGAGGCCGCCGGCGCGCCGGACGACGCGGCACGGCAGGGTATGGACGCCGCCAGGACCGCGGTGCGCCAGTCCCTCGAAGGCCTGCCCGATCAGATGCGCGCCGGGGCCCGGACGTTGATCGCGAACCAGGCCGCCGCCAACTAGGCATCGCACGGAACGAAAGGGCGGGCCCGCCGACCACCACCTTACCGCGATTTCACTTGAGCCGGACCGGTGTTCGGCGGACCTTCCCGCTCAGACCAGAAGGAATCGCGCCATGATCAAGGCCCTGTCACTCGTCGCCGGCCTCGCCCTCCTGCCGCTGTCCAGCGCCCTGGCCCAGGACGCCGTGAGTCCGTCCGAGGCCGCCATTGAACATGCCGCCGAAGCGTTCGAGGCGCGGATGGAGGGCTTCGGCGAGCGGGCCGCGGCCCTGTCCCTGGACCAGGCCCTGCCCGAGGCAGAACGCGAAACCCGCATGGCCGCCCTGTGGGCCGAGTATCAACCGGACGTCGCCGCCTTCGCCGCCACGGCGGCGATGCATGCCACCGCCCTCGCCGCCGAGGCCCTCGCGGGCGTCGATCTCGAGTCGGTCGCGGCCGAGGCGCTCGCCGGGATCGACATGCAGGGGGCCCTGGCCATGGCCGGCGGTGTCGCCCGCAACGGGGCCTGGGCCTCGAACGATCCCGAACACATGGTCACCTACGGCCTGATGGCCGACTATGTGCTGGGACAGGCGATCGATGCCGTCGACGAGGTGGAGGCGACCGTCGACAACATGGACGACATCGGTCCGGCCCCGGGCCCCACCGATCACTGAGTCCCCTTGACCTGAGCGCCGTCACCCCCGACAGGGCAATATGGTTCTGCCCGTCGATCCGCACCTGTACGCCGCCTTTCTGGGCGTAATGGCCGTGATGGCCGCCACGCCGGGCCCGGCCAATCTGTTCTCGGTCGCCAATGGCGTAAAACGGGGGCCGGCCGGGGCCCTGGCCGGGGTGCTGGGGATGAACGCCGCCACCCTGGTCTGGTTCGCGGCCGCCGCCCTCGGCCTCGGGGCCCTGGTGACCGCCTTTCCCGCCGCCTTCCGTATCGTCTCGATCGGCGGGGCCCTCTATGTCGCCTGGCTGGGTGTCCGCGCCCTGCGCGGGGTCTTCGCCACCGCCGCCGACCCGGAATCCGCGACCATTCGTCTCGGCCGCAGCGCCATTCTCGACGGTTTCATGGTCCAGATCGCCAACCCCAAGGCCGTGCTGTTCTTTACCGCCGTGCTACCGCCCTTTCTCGACGTGAATCGCCCCGCCGCGCCGCAGCTGGCCCTGTTTGCCCTGGCCACCATCGGCATGGACGTGATCACCATGTCCGCCTACGGTCTGGGCGGAGCGGCGCTGGCCCGACGGATGGCCGAGCCCCGCTTCCGGCGCGGCTTCGGGCTCCTGACCGGGATCCTCCTGCTCCTCGCCGCCCTGTTGATTGTGTCGCGCCTGTAGCGGCGCTGGCGGCGGAACCGGACGGTGCAGCTTCCGTTTTCCTCCCAGCGACCCCTGCGGGCCCATGAGGAGACCTTGCATGAGACATCTGCTCACCAGACCGGCGATCCTGGCGGCTGCGGCGGCCCTCGCCCTGTCTGCCTGTGCCACCGCCACCCCGTATCAGCCTGCCGGTTTCCAGGGCCAGCGTGGCGGCTATGCCGAACAGCGACTCGAGTCCAACCGCTACCGGGTATCCTTCGCCGGCAATTCGGTGACCACGCGCGAACAGGTCGAGATGGGCCTGCTGCTGCGGTCCGCCGAGCTGACGGTGCAGGACGGCTATGACTGGTTCTCGACCGTCAATCGCGCCACCGACCGCGACGTGCGCTACAATGCCACCCCTGATCCCTTCTTTTATGAGCGCTACCGCTACTGGAGCCCGTACTGGCAGGTCTATCATCGTGGTCTGTGGAGCCCGTGGAGCGATCCGTTCGGCCGCGATTTCGACGTTCGGCAGATCGACCGTTACGAGGCCTCGGCCGAGATCGTCATGGGTCGTGGCGCCAAGCCGGCCGACGATCCCAATGCCTTCGATGCCCGCGAGGTGATCCAGAACGTCGGGCCGCGTCTGTCGCGCCCGAACTAGACGGAAGCGCCCCCGGCCTCAGGCCGGGGGCGATGGCCTATCCGACGCGCGGCGTCTTCAGCCGGCGCTTGTTGACGTGGCTGTCCGGCGCATCGCCGAGCGCCTCGGGAATCTCGCCCTTGAAGTAGTAGCGCTGCCACGCTTCCTTGGCGGCGTCCGGGTCACCCGAGGCGAGTCGCTTGTTGAAGTCGGTCCGGGCCCGGTTCCAGGCCTCGAACTGGCCGGACATGACCGGGTTGGACTCCAGCGACCGGATCACCGGCTGGAATTGTTCGACCTTGCGATGCTCGATCAGGTTGATGAAGCAGAAGGGCTCGCCGCGCTCGAATTTGATCCGCCCCGGCCGGGTAAAGATCCAGTTCATCGTGAAGGGGAAGGGCAGCCAGTCGGTTTCGATCAACCCGGTCAGGGGCTGGATTCCGTCCTTCACATGGTTGGGTGACCCCGAGCAGATCATGCCCCAGCCCGGCGGGGTCCGGAACAGATATTGCGGATGCATGGTCAGGACCCCGCGCGAGAAATGCGAGGTGACGAAATGCTCCAGCTCGCGCGTCGGCCGTTCGGGCGTGATGGTGATGTCGGCCTGGCTGGGTCCGCCGGTCCATTCGGCGGTGAAACCGAACGGGCACAGGATTTCCCAGCCGGTGGTGTTGGCCATGGTCAGCGGCAGGCAGCGGTAGGGATGGCGGCTGGCGAAGGCGTCCATCCAGTTGCGCGACTGGCGTCCGGGCACCAGGTCGGGCGGCCGGGCCGTCATCGGATAGCATTCCAGTTCCACAGTCAGGCTCCGGCGGGTATCGAGGATGATGCCTTTTCCTAGACAGCGCCGATGACCGAAGACAAGCCACCCCTGTTTGATCGCCAAGGTCTGCTGGACTGGATGGCCGCCGCCGGCCTGCCCCAGACCACGCTCGATCATCCGCCGGTGTTCCGCGTCGGGGAGGGGCCGGAGATCAGGGCCGCCCTGCCCGGAGCCCACACCAAGAACCTGTTCCTCAAGGACAAAAAGGGTCGGCTGTGGTTGATTTCGGCCCATCAGGACACGGCCATCGACCTGAAGCGCACCCCCGTCGCCATTGGCTCGGACCGGCTGTCTTTCGGCCATGAGGCCCTGATGTGGGCCACCCTCGGTGTGCGACCCGGTGCGGTCACCGCCCTCGGCCTGATCAACGATGTCGCGCGCCAGGTCACCTTCGTGCTGGACCGGCGGCTGTGGGAGGCGGACATCGTCAATTTCCATCCCCTGACCAATGCGGCGACCACCGCCCTCGACCAGACGACCTTCCGCCGCTTTCTCGACCATCTGGAACGAACGCCGCTCGTGATTGATTTCAGTACCCTCGCTTGATGCCCGGCCCCTTCGCGACCATCTGAAGACCGACGCCCCGTTCCCTGCGCGCCTGTGGAGTGCCCATGACCCTCATCGACCCGACCCGGAAAGACGACGACCTGATCAAGGACGGCTCGGACGCCGGCTTCATGACCGAGGTCATCGAGGCGTCGAAAACCCGGCCGGTCATCGTCGACTTCTGGGCCCCCTGGTGCGGCCCGTGCCGGCAGCTGACCCCCGCCCTGGAAAAGGCCGTGCGCGCCGCCGGCGGGGCCGTGGCCCTGGTCAAGATCGACGTCGACAAGAACCCGGCCTACGCCGGTCAGCTCAAGGTCCAGTCGATCCCCACCGTCTATGCCTTCGTCAACGGCCAGCCCGTCGACGGCTTCCAGGGCGGAGTCCCGGAAAGCCAGATTCGCGCCTTCATCGACAAGCTGACCGGTGGCGAGAGCGCCAATGCCGACATCGAGCACCTGCTGTCGCTGGGCGCGGAATCCCTCGCCGTCGACGACATGGGCGGAGCGGCCCAGGCCTTCGCCGACGTCCTCAACCTCGAACCGGACAACCAGAAGGCCATCGCCGGCATGGCCCGCGTCTACCTGGCCGGGGGGGACGCCGACCAGGCGCGTCAGACCATCGCCATGGCCCCGCAGGACTCGACCGAGCCCGCCGTGCAGAGCGTACGCGCCCAGCTGGCCCTGGCCTCGGCCGCGCCCGACCATGAGGCCACGGCCCTGGAGGCCCGCGTCGCCGCCGATCCGTCCGACCACCAGGCCCGCTTCGACCTGGCTGCCGCCTGCGCCGCCGGCGGCGACTTCGGCGGGGCCGTCGACCATCTGCTGACCATCGTCCGGGCCGACCGCGACTGGAACGACCAGGCCGCGCGCAAACAGCTTCTGACCGTGTTCGAGGCCGCGGGGCCCTCGTCAGAGGTCGCCCGTGACGGGCGCAAACGCCTGTCCTCCATCCTGTTCGCCTAGGGGGATCGATGATGGCCCAGGGCTATATCAAGGCCGCCGACCTGCCCCAGGTGGTGCCGGTCTTTCCGCTGCCCGGGACCATCCTGCTGCCGCGCGGCCAGCTGCCGCTGAACATCTTCGAGCCGCGCTATCTGAACATGATCGACGACGCGATGGCCGGCGACCGCATCCTCGGTATGGTCCAGCCCGCCGGCGGCCCCGCGGAACTACCGGTCCTGTCCCCGGTCGGCTGTGTCGGCCGCATCACCAGCTTCGCCGAGACCTCCGACGGCCGCTATCTGGTGACCCTGACCGGCTGCGCCCGCTTCCGCGTCACCGCCGAACTGCCGGCCCAGGGACCCTATCGCCAGGTCCGCGCCGACTATTCCGCCTATGCGGCCGACCTGGTCTCGCCCCCGGCGGATCTGGAGATGGATCGCGAACCCTTCCTCGACGCCCTGCGCGCCTATCTCGAGAACCGCGGCCTGGAAATCGACTGGGAAACGGCGGAATCCGCGCCGCCCGAGGCCCTGATCAACAGCCTGTCGATGGCCCTGCCGTTTGAACCGGCCGAGAAACAGGCGCTGATCGAGGCCATGAGCCTGATGGACCGCGCCGAGGTTCTGACTGCCCTGATGCGCATCGACGCCGCCGACACCGGCGATGGCGAAGGCCCGCCGTCCATCCAGTAATCGGCGCTATCGGCCCTTGGCCTGCTTGAGCGCGGAGCCTTTATCCACGCTACCCCGCCGGGCGATCAGGGCGTATGACAGCGTCATGAGCGACAATTTCCATACCCCCGTCTCGGTCGATCCGCGCCTGCTCGAGATCCTGATCTGCCCCGTCACCCGCGGGCGGCTGACCTATGACCGCACGCGCCAGGAACTGGTCTCGAAAGGGGCCAGACTGGCCTATCCGATCCGCGACGGCGTGCCGATCATGCTGCCCGAGGAAGCCCGCAAACTGGACTAGCGGCGGCAACGTCCCCGATCCGCCAGGGCCGCGTCGGCGCTGCACGGCCGGTCGATCAATTCCCAGCCCGCCCCGGCCTGCGCCACCATGGTCGACAGCCCGACCCAGAACCCCTCGCGGGACCGCTCCTCGTAGCGACAGGCCCATTCCGAGCCCTCTTCGGCGATGAAGACGCATTGCACCCGGCGCAATTGCGGGACCTCGACACGATTCACTGCCAGCAGGGCCGCCAGATCCGCCGCCGCCGGACCCGCGGGTCCGTCCGGCGCGACCGTGGCACACCCCGCCAGCCCAAGGATCGCTGCCCAGACCAGACCCCGCATCAGACCGGCTCCCCCTTCAGCAGGCGCGGCAGATCGCCGGTCGCCCCCCCCGCCTCCTGCATGAAGGCCCGGCGCAGCGGGCCGACCCGGTTGACCAGGGCGATGCCCAGACCGCGCGCCAGCCGTACCGGCGGCAGATCGTTCGAGAACAGCCGCACAAAGGCGTCGAACCCGGCCGCCAGCGCCACATTGTCGAAACGGCGCCAGCGGGCATAGCGATCCAGCACCGTCCCGGCCCCGATGTCCTCACCCAGCCGCATCGCCTCGGCCAGCACCTCGGCCAGGGCGGCGGCGTCCTTCAACCCCATGTTCAGCCCCTGGCCCGCCACCGGATGGACCCCGTGGGCCGCGTCGCCGATCAGGGCGATGCGCGGCGCGGTCAGGGCCTCGGCCAGCGACAGCGACAGCGGATAGACGAAGCGCGGCCCCTCGACGGTGGCCCCGTCCAGAAACTCGCCGAAGCGCCGCATCAGATGGGCGGAAAAGGCCGCATCCGACGCTGTCCGCAGCGCCTCGGCCCGGCGCGTGGTCTCGGTCCAAACCAGGCTGGCGCGCTGATCGGTCAGCGGCAGGATGGCGAACGGGCCGCCGGGCAGGAAATACTCATGGGCGACATTGCCATGGTCGCGGCCCAGCCGCACCGTGGCGACCACCCCGCTCTGGCCGTAGCCCCAGCCGACCGTGTCGATCCGGGCCGCCGTGCGCACCGGCGAGTTGCGGCCCTCGGCCCCGACCACCAGCGGGGCCTCCAGCCCCGTCCCGTCGGCCAGGGTCACCCGCGCCCGCGCCGGTCCGACCGCGACCGTCGCCACCGACGCCGGAGCCCGGACCTCGATCCCGGCGGCCGTGACCGCCTCGGCCAGGGCCGTGCGGATGTGGCGGTTCTCGACCATATAGCCCAGCGGCTCGCCGCCGGTACGGTCGCCGATCTCGTCGGCGTCGAAGCGCAGATAGGCGGGGGAGGCGGCCTTTGACGCCGCCCCCGGCCGTCGCCCGTCGGTGACCAGGATCCGGTCCATGCGGCAGGCCTGGGGGCGCAGCGCGGGGCCCAGACCGAGGGCGTCCAGCATGCGGAAGGTCGAAAAGGCGATGGCGGTCGAGCGGCCGTCGAAGGTCGGGGCCAGCTGGGCCGGGAACGGCTGCGGATCGACCAGCACCACCTTCAACCCGGCCTGGGCCGCGGCCAGGGCGAAACCGGCCCCGGCCATGCCGGCCCCGGCGATGATGACGTCATAGGAATCCGGCGTGCTCATGGGAGGGTTGTCGCCCCGCCGCGCCGCGCCGTCCAGTGGCGCGGAGGTCGCACAGCCCCCGGCCCGATGCCCCTGCCGAAATCCACGGCCGATCCGGGGCTGGTAAACAGCCTCTTAACCCTGCCCGGGCGACAAGGAGGGTCAGTTGTTGTTTCCCGGGGATCGCCTCGCCATGTCCGCCGCCCTCGTCCTCGGCCAGCGCGCCTTCGACAGTGCCCGCATCCTCTGGGACGCGCCGTTCGTGGTGCGGTTCCGCGGCGTGCTTCAGGCCCTGCTGGCGACCCTGCTGACGGTGGCGCTGGTGTCGTGGAACCCGGCCGACCCCAGCCTCAATGCCGCCTCCAGCCAGGCCCCGTCCAACTGGCTGGGGGCCAACGGGGCCCTGTTCGCCGACCTGGCCATGCAGTCGCTGGGCCTGGCCGCCTGGCCCGCCGCCCTTCTGCTGGTCGCCTTCGGCCTGGCCGGGGCCATCGGTGACGCCATCCAGCAAAGACTCAAGCCGACCCCGATCAAGGCGCTGGCTGCCACCGCCGGGGTCCTGGCCGTGTCGGCCGGCCTGTCGGCCCTGGCCGCCCCCGCCGCCTGGCCACTGGCCACCGGACTCGGCGGTCTGTGGGGTGACGGTCTCAGCGGTCTGCTGATCTCGGCCCTGACCGCCCTGCGCATCCCCGGCGGAGCCATCTATGCCGCCCTGCTGTTCCTGCCGCTGGGCCTGTGGAGCGTCGGCTATGCCGTCGGCCTGCGGCTGGCCGACCTGGGCGAGGGCGCGGCCTGGGCCCGGGGCCTGCGCCGTCCCGCCCCGGTCGCCGCCCCGGCCGCCCGCGCCGCGCGCCGCCCGCGGCCCCGCCCCGAGCCCGAGCTGGCGGCCGACGACGATCCGACTCCGCCCTGGACCGCGCCGGCACCCGTGCCCGCCCGCTCGGCCCCCGAGCCCAGGGTCGCCACCACCAAGGCCGCCAAACCGTCGAAACGGGCGGTCGAGGACGGACAGGCCGCCTTCGACTTCGTCCGGCCCAAGGGCGATTTCGACCTGCCGCCGCTGTCGATGCTGACCAAGCCGCCCAAGCGCGTGGCCTCGGTCGACGAGGAGGCGCTGAAGCAGAACGCCAAGATGCTGGAAGGCGTGCTGGCCGAGTTCGGCGTGCGCGGTTCGATCGACCAGATCCGGCCCGGCCCGGTCGTCACCCTGTATGAACTGGTGCCCGCCCCCGGCGTCAAACACGGCCGCGTCGTGGCCCTCAGCGACGACATCGCCCGCAGCATGTCGGCCCGCGCCTGCCGCATCTCGGTCGTGCCCAACCGCAATGCCATCGGCATCGAACTGCCCAATGCCAAGCGCGAGACGGTCTATCTGCGCGACCTGCTGGCCAGCGCCGAATACGACAAGCCGGCGCATCTGCTGCCGCTGGCCCTGGGCGAGACCATCGGTGGCGAGCCCTATGTCGCCGATCTGGCGCGCATGCCGCACCTGCTGATCGCCGGCACCACCGGCTCGGGCAAGTCGGTCGGGGTCAATGCGATGATCCTGTCGATCCTGTACCGGCTCAGTCCCGCCGAATGCCGCTTCATCATGATCGACCCCAAGATGCTGGAGCTGTCGGTCTATGACGGCATTCCGCACCTGCTGGCCCCGGTGGTCACCGATCCCAAGAAGGCCGTGGTCGCCCTGAAATGGACGGTGCGCGAGATGGAGGACCGCTACCGGCGCATGTCCAAGCTCGGCGTGCGCAATATCGCCTCTTACAACGACCGCGCCCGCGCGGCCCAGGCCAGCGGCGAGCATTTCGAACGCACGGTCCAGACCGGTTTCGACGACCAGGGCCGCCCCGTCTACGAATCCGAGAAGATCCGGCCCGAACCCCTGCCCTATCTGGTCGTGGTGATGGACGAGATGGCCGATCTGATGCTGGTCGCCGGCAAGGACGTCGAGGGGGCGGTGCAGCGTCTGGCCCAGATGGCCCGCGCCGCCGGCATCCACCTGATCATGGCGACGCAGCGCCCGTCGGTCGACGTGATCACCGGCACGATCAAGGCCAATTTCCCGACCCGGATCAGCTTCCAGGTCACCTCCAAGATCGACAGCCGCACCATCCTCGGGGAACAGGGCGGGGAACAGCTGCTGGGCCAGGGCGACATGCTCTACATGGCCGGGGGCGGCCGCATCACCCGCCTGCACGGCCCGTTCGTCGACGACAAGGAAGTCGAGGAGGTCTGCGCCCACCTGCGCGCCCAGGCCGAGCCCGACTATCTGGACCTGGTCACCGACGACCCGGACGGCGACGGCGACAATGCGTTCGGCGACGAGGGCATCTCGACCGGCGACGACCTGTACGACCGGGCCGTGGCCGTGGTCACCCGCGACCGCAAGGCCTCAACCTCCTACGTCCAGCGCCGGCTGCAGATCGGCTACAACCGCGCCGCCACCCTGATCGAGCGCATGGAACAGGAAGGCGTGGTCAGCCCCGCCAACCACGCCGGCAAGCGCGACGTACTGGCCGGCCCGCCGCCGATGGCGTGACGGAAGCCTGAGGCCTCAGCAGGGACCGGTGGTCCGCGGTGTGCGCTGGACCACCCGATAGACCGGCGCGATCCCGTCCTCGGCCACCGGCACCAGGCCGACGTGGATGTGGCTGCCGACCGAGTCCGGCTCCAGCGAGGCGGCGATCACCGACGCGCCCGCCTGGTTCATCGGCACCCAGATCCAGTCGGCCCCCACTGCGACGTTGCGCGCCTCGAGTCGCACCTGCAGGGCCTCGGTCAGGGTGCTGGCTTCACGCGTCTGGCGGGTGATCGGCTCGGTCCGGGTGACATGAAACGCCTCGGTGGCCGCCGTCTGCGGCGCGGCGGCACAGACGTGGATCCCCTTGATCTCCAGCGCCGCGATCGCCGTGCCGGCCTCCGGGGCGAGAAGATAGCCGCGCGGCCGGCGGCGCGTCTCGGTGACGCGCAACTGGCGGGAATCGCGCAACTCGATGGCCTCGGCACTCGGCGCACCGGTTTCGGAATCCATCAGCGGCAGGACGGCGGGCAGGACCGGCGGCTCATAGGCCACCGCCAGCGGGGCCCGCGACCGGGCCATGGCCCGCCGGGCGGTTGCCACGGTGCGGCGCAGGCGCGGTCCGTCAGCCGCCGCGGCCTCCAGCAGGCCCGCCGCCGCCAGATAGTGGCTGGCGACCCGGCGCTGATAGGCCTCGCGCCCGCCACCGTTGCGCGACTCCAGCAGGAAGGAGACCGCCCCGGTCAGGCCGTAATAGTTGCGCGAAATCCCCGGCGAGGTGCCGCCGGTGACCAGCGGACCGGTGGCCGGCATGCCGCTGAGATAGACCGATGAACTCAGCCCGGACCCGTGCAGCCGCGCCTCCATGGCCGGCAGAAAGGTCGTCCGCGCCAGCCGGGTCACGCCCGCGGGCACCCCGGGATGGGTCGCATCGAGAATGGTCTGGTCGGCGGCGTTGAGCCGGCCGAACCGCTGCAACGGGCTGGACGCCCCGTATTCATGGGCGTCGACCACCACATCGGGCGGCAGCAGGACCATGGCCGCCTGGACGCCGCGGCTTTCCGGCAGGGTCGCCAGCAGATGATCGCGGTTGAGATCGTAATCGAGGCCGGTGCGGCGGGTGAAGGCCTCGGCCCCGTCCGGGTTCATGCGCGGCACAATCACCACGGTGATCCGGTCCAGCAGGGGGGCCAGCTCCCCGTCGGCGAGCGCCGAGGCGAGGGCCAGCATGGCCTCGCCGCCGGACGGTTCATTGCCGTGCTGCTGGCCCATCAGCCAGACGATCGGGCGGTTCAGCCGGCGCACCGCGGCCAGGTCCTGCACCCCCTCGGCGGTGAACACCAGCCACGGCAGGTCACGGCCGCCGGACGTTTGACCCAGCGAGCCAAGATACAGGCCGGGCACCCGCGCCTTCAGGCCACGCAGATGGGCTTCCATCTCCGCCTGGCTGGTGAATTCGGTGCGGTCGGCACCCAGGCCCGGCGCATCCAGGGGGATCGGCACATCGGTCAGCTGCGCCAGAACCGCCGGCGTCTGGCGATAGGGCGTTCGCGCCCCGGACTGGGCCAGCGCCGTCACCGGCAGGGACGCGGTCATCAGGCCGATCACGGCCCAGGTGCGCAACGTCGTCATGGTCATCGTTCGGAACTCCCTGCTCCCCCCGGTCTTAGGGCACAGGTCCGGACGGCACCAGACGGCCGCCCGGGACCAACCGGCGATGAACGACGCTTCATCCCACCGCCGGAATATGGTCAGGCTCGCGACATGGCTTCGACAAGCCGGCCCCCCATATAGACTGCTCCAGCCAACCGTCCCGAACGGGAGACATTGATGACCGTTTCACGCCGCACCTTCACCCTTGGGTCTGCTGCCCTTGGATCCGCCGCCCTGATGTCGCTGGCGGCCCTGCCCGCCACGGCCCAGGCCGGACTCTCGGCCGAGGATCGCGCCACCCTGGCCCAGGCCCAGGCCTATCTGCAGAATCTGACCTCGGCCCGCGGCGACTTCGTCGAGACCGCGCCCGGCGGCCAGCGTCGCACCGGCCGGTTCTGGCTGCAGCGTCCCGGCAAGATGCGGTTCGAATACACCGATCCGGCCGGGCTGCTGGTCGTGTCCGACGGCAACAACGTCAAACGCTATGATCCGCGCCTGAACGTGTTCCGCCAGGTGCCGCTGGGGGCCACACCCCTGTCGACCTTCCTGGCGCGCAATGTGCGCCTCGACCAGGGGGTGCGCATCGACCGCGTCACCCGCATGGCCTCGGGGGCCTTCGCCATCACCGCCCGCGACTCCGACAAGCCGAACGAGGGCTCGGTCATCCTCGCCTTCGCCGGCAATCCCGTGCGGCTGCAGGAATGGACGATCACCGATGCCCAGGGCGGTCGCACCCGGACCCAGCTGACCAGCCTGGTCAACGAGCCCAACCTGGCGGCCAGTCTGTTCACCCTGCGCGACCCGACCCGCCGGGCCGGGCGTCGCTAGGGGTCGCGGCGTGGCCTTTGACTTTTTTCCTGTGACGTGACACTTTGAACACAGGGTGGCGCAAGTTGCCCTGACCGTTCGGGATTTCATCCCCGTCCCGACGATGCGACAGACACTGACCTCAAGGCGCCCGGCCCCCCGCCGGGCGCTTTTTTGTCCGGCCGATACCCGGAGCGCTAACGCTCGCCGCGCGACGGCTCGCTGCTTGAACGCAAAGCCTGTGCGAAGCGCCAGGGCCGCGTCGGGTCGAAAAGGCGGAGCCTTTTGACCGCGGCCCCACTAAGGATGCCCCCATGCTTCGTATCGCCACCTGGAATATCAACTCCGTCCGCCTGCGCATCGACCAGGTCGCGCGCTTCGTGACCGAGTCCCGAACCGACGTCCTGTGCCTGCAGGAGATCAAATGCCTCGAGGACCAGTTCCCCCGTGCCGCCTTCGAGGCCATGGGCCTGCCCCATCTGAAGATCGGCGGCCAGAAAGGCTGGCACGGCGTGGCCATCGCCAGCCGCAAGCCGATCACCGAGGCCCCGACGCTCGATGTCTGCCGTGAGGGCCATGCCCGCTGCGTGGGGGTGATGGTCGATGACGTCGAGGTGCAGAATTTCTACATCCCCGCCGGCGGCGACGTGCCGGACCGGATCGAGAATCCGAAATTCGATCACAAGATGGACTTCTACGAGCGACTGACCGGCGAGATGGCCGGCCGCGACAAACAGCGCCCGCTGGTCCTGGCCGGGGATTTCAACATCGCGCCGGGCGAGAACGACGTCTGGAACCACCGCTATATGTCGAAGATCGTCAGCCACACGCCGCTGGAGGTCGAGACCCTGCGCCGGCTGCAGGCCGCCGGCGGCTTCGCCGATGTGATCCGTGACCAGAACCCGGAACCCGCCAAACTGGCCAGTTGGTGGAGCTATCGCGCCGCCGATTTCCGCAAATCCAACCGCGGCCTGCGCCTCGACCACCTGTGGACCTCGCCGGGCCTGACCCCGGCCGTGGTCCCCGGCAGCGCCCGGATTCACGAACCCGTGCGCGCCTGGACCCAGCCCAGCGACCACGCCCCCATCACCATGGACCTCGACGTCTGATCTACGGCTGCAGCCGGTAGCCGCCCGTGTCGGTCAACAACAGCCGGGCCTGGCCGGGTTCGGGCTCGATCTTCTGGCGCAGCCGGTAGATGTGGGTTTCCAGCGTGTGGGTGGTGACCCCGGCGTTATAGCCCCAGACCTCGGCCAGCAGCTCCTCGCGCATCACCGCCTTGGCTCCGGCGCGATACAGGTACTTGAGAATGCTGGTTTCCTTCTCCGTCAGACGGATCTTGCGGCCCTTCTCGTCGATCATCATCTTGCCGGCCGGGCGAAACTCGTAGGGGCCGATGCGGAACACGGCGTCCTCGGACTGTTCGTGGCTGCGCAGATGGGCGCGAATCCGGGCCAGCAGCACGGCGAACCGGAACGGCTTGGTCACATAGTCATTGGCCCCGGCTTCCAGCCCCTTCACCGTATCCGCCTCCGACGACTGGCCGGTCAGCAGGATGATCGGAGTGGTGACCCCGGCCTTGCGCAGTTCGCGGCAGGCGTCGCGGCCGTCCATGTCCGGCAGGTCGACGTCCAGCAGGATCAGGTCGGCCCGCACCTCGCGGCCCAGACGGATGCCGTCCGTGGCGTTGGCGGCCTGGACGGTACGGAACTCCTCATGCAGCGCCAGCTGTTCAGCCAGGGCTTCGCGGAGGTCGTCGTCATCGTCGATGATCAGCAGGGTTCTGGGCGTGGGCATGTCACAAGAATGGCGAGGCTTGCCCCCCGCGCCAAGGCTTGGACGCGCGATTTCGGGCATTGATTGTCTTTAGAGCTGTTTCAGGGCGCATTTCGTTCCCCGAACAGGGCCGATCCGACCCGCACATGGGTCGCCCCCCGAGCGATCGCCGCCTCATAGTCGGCACTCATGCCCATCGACAGCCCCGCCAGGCCGTTGCGCCGGGCCAGTGCGGCCAGCCGGTCGAAATGCGGCACCGGATCGTCCGCGACCGGCGGAATACACATCAGGCCCTCGACGATCAGGCCCAGGTCGCGGGCGACGCCGATCAGGGCGTCGACCCCGTCGACCGGCACCCCGGCCTTCTGCGGCTCGGCCCCGGTATTGACCTGGACCAGCACGCGCGGCGTCTTCCCGCTGGTTTCGGCCGCCCTGGCCAGGGCCCGGGCCAGTTTTTCGCGGTCGAGGGTCTCGATCACCTCGAACAGCGCCAGCGCCTCGGCCGCCTTGTTGGTCTGCAGCGGCCCGATCAGTCGCAATTCCAGATCAGGCAGGTCCGGCCGCCGCGCGCGCCACCGTCCCTGGGCCTCCTGCACCCGGTTCTCCCCGAACACCCGCTGCCCGGCGGCGAGGATGGCGTCGATCGCGTCGGGTGGCTGGGTCTTGGACACCGCCGTCAGGGTCACCGCCCCCGGATCACGGCCGGCCGTGGCGCAGGCTGCGACGATTCCGGCCTGCACCCCGGCCAGGCGCGCGGCGATGCCGTCGATCGACGTGGACGCCGACGGGGAAGCAGGCAAAGAAGGGGTCATGATCCTGTCCGCGGACGCCGAAACCCTGTGGGGGGCCGCCACCGGTCTAGCCCGCGCCGCCGCCGGAGTCAGCCGTGATCCCGGCCGGCCGGCCCTGCTGTTCTTCACCGACCCGGTGCGCACCCCGCAACCCTGGCTGACGGCGGCGGCCCTGCCGCCGGGTGCCGCGGTCGTCTATCGCAGCTTCGGGGCGGCCGACGCCCGGTCCGTGGCCGAGCGGCTGCGTCGCCTGACGGCGGCACGGGGCGTTCGGCTGCTGATCGGCCTCGACGCCGATCTGGCACAGGCGGTGGGAGCGGACGGGGTGCATCTGCCGGAACGGGCGCTCGACCGGGCCGACGACCTGCGCCGCCGGCATCCGGGCTGGCAGGTGACCGGTGCGGTCCATTCCGCCACCAGCCTGGCCGGGGCCCGCGCCCTGTCGGCCGCGGTGCTGTCCCCGGTGTTCGCCGCGGGCGGGGCCTCGGCCCACCGTTCGGCTCTGGGCGTGACGGCCTTCGCCGCCCTCGTGCGCGACGCGCCGGTGCCCGTCTACGCCCTGGGCGGACTCAGCGCCGACAATGCGGACAGCCTGAGGGGGTCCGGGGCCTGTGGCCTGGCCGGCGTGGCGTCGATCCAGGCAGCCTTCGGCCACGGGGTCAGAATTTGAAGATGGATTCCAGCCGGAAGCGCGGCGCGGCGCGGCGGTCGGTCTCGGACAGACGCCCGGGATCGGCCTCCGGCGCGGCGAGACCCGCAGCGGCACCGACGCGCAGGCGCGGATTGATCCGGTAATAGGCCCCGGCCTCGACATCGCCCCAGTCGGCTTCGCGACCGACGGGCTGGCTGAGGTTGAAATTCAGGCCCCAGCGACCGCTTTCGTTGAACTGCAGGCCGCGGCGCGGCGGGGTCGTCGCCGTGCGGGCGGTGCCGGCCTCGGACAGGGTCACGACCGGGGCGCGGGTGCGGGTGGTCTGGGCCGAGGCGTCGTCAGCCAGGGCGAGAACCGCCAGACCTCCGATGACTGCAGCAATGACCACGTACCGTTGCATATTCGATCCTGAGTCCGCGCCGGTGAGTCGGGGCGGCGATGTTAGAGCCCGGGCCGGAACGGCCGGAGCACCCCTTGAATAAGACACCAGCGGTCTTTGGGGTCAACGGAAGGTGGGGTTTCAATGGCCCCGGCGCCAGACTCTGTCGACGCCTGTGGCTCAAGCGTCACGTGAATTGGCCGAAAATGACTCGCGTGGCGGGCGATCCGGCCCCGCCGCCCCCCTCCAGGGGGGTCGTTGTGAGGCTCCGGAGCAGCAATCTCCGTGACTTCGCCCGTGACTTCGCCTTGTCATCGCCCCTTTTCACCGTGTTATACAACGTCGCTGCGGCGCCTGACCTCAAGCGCGGGGCCGTCGGCGCGCATCCTGAGTCCTTCGGTGATGCGTTCGGCGTCCACTTCTGAACGGAGAATCCCTATGGTCCTGGTTCGCGGCGCTGCGATCGCCCTGATCGCTTCCGGCCTGATGCTCTCGGGCTGTGGCGGCGTGCACCTGCCCGGCCTGGGCCCCAAAGCCCCGAGGGCCGACGCCCAGGGCGGAATCGGCGTCAACGCCTATCTGTGGCGCGCCACCCTCGACACTCTCAGCTTCATGCCCCTGATGACGGCCGACCCCTGGGGCGGCGTGGTCAATTATGACTGGTACACCGACCCCCAGTCGCCGAACGAGCGCTTCAAGGCCACGGTCTTCATCCTCGACACGCGCCTGCGCGCCGACGCCCTGAACGTCACCGTGACCAAGGAGGTCCGCAACGCCGCCGGTGAGTGGACCGCCGCGCCGGTGGCTCCCCAGACCGAGACCGATCTGGAGAATGCGATCCTCACCAAGGCGCGTCAGCTGAACCTGTCCAACGCGGGCTGAGGCCCACTTTTTCCAAAGCCTCTCTCAGGCCACCTCCCTGGAGAGCCCTCTTCAGGATAATCCGTGGCCCGCTACGAGCCCAAGATCACCGAACCCCGCCAGCAGGCGCGCTGGCAGGCCGCCGACGCCTTTTCCATGCCGACGGCCGGCACCGGCCGGCCCAAATACTATGTGCTGGAGATGTTTCCCTATCCGTCGGGCAACATCCACATGGGCCATGCCCGTAACTATGTGATGGGCGACGTCGTGGCCCGGTCCAAACGGGCCCAGGGGTTCGACGTCCTGCACCCGATGGGCTGGGACGCCTTCGGCATGCCGGCCGAGAATGCCGCCATGGAACGGGGCGTGCATCCCGGAGACTGGACCCGGGCCAATATCGCGACGATGCGCGAGCAGCTGAAACTGCTGGGCCTGTCGCTGGACTGGTCACGCGAGTTCGCCACCTGCGACCCGGCCTATTACGGCCAGCAACAGGCCTGGTTCCTCGAACTGTTCAAACAGGGCCTGGTCTATCGCAAGGACGGGGTGGTCAACTGGGATCCGGTCGACAACACCGTGCTGGCCAATGAACAGGTCATCGACGGCAAGGGCTGGCGCTCCGGGGCAACCGTCGAAAAACGCAAGCTCAATCAATGGTTTCTTCGCATAACCCAGTATGCGGACGATCTCATCGACGGCCTGGCCGATCTGGACCGCTGGCCCGACAAGGTCCGGCTGATGCAGGAAAACTGGATCGGCCGGTCCAAGGGCCTGCAGATGACCTTCGCCTGGGCCGGCACGGCCCCGGCCGCCGCCCCCGAGGGGCTCGACATCTACACCACCCGGCCCGACACCCTGTTCGGGGCGGCCTTCATGGGCATCGCGCCCGACCATCCGATCGCCCGGGCCCTGGCCGAAACTGATCCCCGCGTCGCCGCCTTCGTCGCCGAATGCCGCAAGGGCGGGGCCTCCCAGGCCGACATCGAACAGGCCGAAAAGATCGGGTGGGACACCGGCCTGAAGGTCATCCATCCTTTCGACGGCCGCGAGATCAGCGTCTGGATCGCCAATTTCATCCTGTCGGAGTACGGTACCGGGGCGATTTTCGGCTGCCCGGCCCATGACCAGCGGGATCTGGACTTCGCGCGCAAATACGACCTGCCGGTCCTGCCGGTGGTCCGGCCCGAGGGCGCGGGCGATGATTTCACCGTCACCGACGAGGCCTATGTCGGTCCCGGCACCCTGTTCAACTCCGGCTTCCTCGACGGCCTGTCGATCGAGGCGGGCAAGGTCGAGGCCATCGGCCGCATCGAGATTGCCGGCCGGGGTGAGGGCGCGACCATCTATCGCCTGCGCGACTGGGGCGTCAGCCGTCAGCGTTACTGGGGTTGCCCGATCCCGATCATCCACTGCCCGTCGTGCGGCGTGGTGCCGGTTCCGGCCGACCAGTTGCCGGTCGTCCTGCCCGAGGACGTGACCTTCGACGTGCCCGGCAACCCGCTGGCCCGCCACCCGACCTGGAAACATGTAACCTGCCCGACCTGCGGCGAGGCGGCGACACGCGAGACCGACACCCTCGATACCTTTGTCGACTCCAGCTGGTATTTCGCCCGCTTCACCGACCCGACCGCGGCCGAACCGATCAGCCGGGCCGCCGCTGACCACTGGCTGCCGGTCGACCAGTATATCGGCGGGGTCGAGCACGCCGTACTGCACCTGCTGTACGCCCGTTTCATCAGCCGGGCCCTCAGCGACGCCGGCCTGATGAACGTCCGCGAACCCTTTGCCGGCCTGTTCACCCAGGGGATGGTGGTCCACGAGACCTACCGCCGCGCCGACGGCCAGTGGGTCGAGCCCACCGATGTCGACCTGGCCCATGACGGCGGCCAGCGCTCGGCGCGCCAGATATCCACCGGCGAGGCCCTGACCATCGGCGACATCGAGAAGATGTCGAAATCGAAGAAGAACGTCGTCGCCCCGCAACAGATCGTCGGGACCTGGGGCGTCGACGCCGGGCGGCTGTTCGTCCTGTCCGACAGCCCGCCCGAGCGCGACGTGCAGTGGACCACGGGCGGCGTCGAGGGCGCGTCCCGCTTCGTCCAGCGCGTCTGGGCCGAGTTCGACGGCTTCAACCCCGACCGTCCGGGCGACGCCGCCGCCGACACGGCCCTGCGCCGCGAGACCCACAAGGCCATCCGCGCCGTCACCGAAGGGGTCGAGGGCTTCCGCTTCAACTCGGCCATCGCCAAGCTGTATGCCTTCGTCGCCACGGTGCGGACCCACGACAAGGCGGGCGGCACCGCCCGGCGCGAGGCCCTGTCGGCCCTGGCCCGGCTGGTTGCGCCCTTCACGCCCCATCTGGCCGAGGAATGCTGGACACGCCTGGGTGAGACCGGCCTCGTGCTCGACGCGCCCTGGCCCGAATGGGATCCTGCCCTCGCGGCCGACGACGAGGTGGTCCTGCCGATCCAGATCAGCGGCAAGCGCCGCAGCGAGATCACCATGGCCCGCGGGGCCGCCGACGCCGATGTCGAGGCCGCCGCCCTCGCCAATCCCGTCATTCAGGCCTATCTGTCGGGCAACGCTGTCTCGGTTCGCAAGGTCATCGTGGTCAAGGATCGCATCGTCAATCTGGTCGTCGGCTGATGCGGGGTCCGCTCGCCCTGCTGGTCGCGGCCCCGCTGCTGTGTCTGGCCCTGTCCGGCTGCGGCTTTACGCCCCTGTACGGGGACGCCGGGGCCGGTTCCGGCCTGTCGCGCATCACCGTCTCGACCCCGGACGACCGGCTCGGCTACCGCCTGCGCGAACAGCTCGACGACGTGCTGGCCCACGACGGCAGCCGGCCGCCGTTGTGGCGACTGGAAACCGTCGTTGAGCAGTCCCGTCGGCCGCTCGGCCGTCGCATCGACGACACGGCGACCCGCTACGAGCTGACGGTCCGCGGGGCCTGGACCCTGACACCCGTCACCGGCGGCACGCCGCTGGGCGGGGTCGAGGTCGTCACCACCACCTATGCGGCGGCCGACCAGCCCTATGCCGCCATCGCGGCCCAGCAGGACGGCGAGGACCGGGCCGCGGCCGCCCTCGCCCGCCGCATCCGCCTCAATCTGCTGCGCGCGCTGTCGGGGACGCCCCCGCAGCCGTGATCCTGTCGAAACGCCCCGAGATCGACCGCTTCCTGGCCCGGCCCGACCCGGCGATCCGGGCGGTTCTGATCCACGGCAAGGACCGGTCCGGGGTCGGCGAGCGCGCCGGTATCCTGTGCCGCGCCATCACACCGGATCTCAACGACCCCTTCAATGTCACCCTGCTGACCGACAGCGACATCGACGGTGACGAGGCCCGTCTGGACGAGGCCCTGACCGCCCTGTCGATGATCGGCGGCCGTCGTCTCGTGCGGGTGCGACTGTCGGCCGAGAAGTCGGCGATCGACAAGATGCTGGCCGCCGCGCTCAAGGTCCACGCCGACGGTGGCTACAATCCGGACGCCGTCCTCGTCATCGAGGCGGGCGTTCTGGGCCGCGACTCGGCCCTGCGCAAGGCCGCCGAGGGGGCAAAGGGGGCCGCCGCCATCGTCTGCTACGAGGACGAGACCGGGGATGTCGCGCGGATGACGCGCGAGGCCCTGGCTGCCGACAAGGTCGGGCTGACCTCGGACGCGCTCGACCGTTTCGTCGGCCGTCTGCCGCGCGAGCGGGGCCTGATGCGTCAGGAAATCGAGCGTCTGGCCCTCTATATCGGCCCCGGCTCGGGCCGGACCATCGATGTCGAGGAGCTGGAGGCCCACCTCGGGGTCGAACCCGACGCCTCGCTGCAGGATGCGGCCCTCCAGGCCTTCGGTGGCCGCCCTGCCCCGGCCCAGGCCGGCCTGCGCCGGGCCCTGGCCGAGGGCGAAAGCCCGGTCATGGCCGTGCGTCAGGCCTCGATCCATCTGGGCAGGCTGCGGCGCATCAATGTGCTGCAGGCCAACGGGGCCAACGCCAAGGAGGCGGCCAAGGCCGCCGGCGTCTTCTGGAAACAGGAGGGCGAAATGCTGCGCCAGGCCCGCAACTGGCGCCTGGAGGATCTCGACCGGGTGCTGGACAGCATCAATACGGCCGACGTCGCCACCAAGACCACGGGGTCACCCGATGCCCTGCTGGCGGAACGTCTGTTGCTGGAAATCGCGGCGCGGGCGCGGCGACTGGGCCTCTAGGCACAAATCGGTCGTGCTGGACGAAGGGCCGGCGCAGCTCAGATTTCGCTCCCGATTGAAGCCGGGCCCTTTTTTTGGCTCCAGGTCGATCGACCGGATGCCAAAACAGGCTAGCCCCGCTTGGAGGCCTTGCGGAAGGCCGGTTTGGCCAGGGCGACGTTCTTGGCCGCGATGACCCGCTCGCCCGCCTTGCCGCCGTCGAACCCGGCATGGGCCGCGGGTGCCCCGCGCTTGGCGGCGAGCACACGCTTCAGGGCGTCAGCGGCGGATTCGGGGGTCGGGATCTTGTCAGTCATGACGCCACCATAGCACGTCCCGGCTCAGGACCGCATCAACCGTCGGCACAGGTCATCCAGCTGCTCCAGGCTGGCGTAGCGAATCGTCAGCTCACCCTTGCCGCGCCGGTCGACCAGCTGGACCTTCAGGCCCAGGGCATCGGCCAGGTCCTGCTCCAGCGCCGCCACATCGGCATTGCCACCGGTGTCGCGCTCGCTGCCGACCCGGGCCGGCTTGGGTCCGGCCGCCGCCTGCCGGGCCAGGGCCTCGGCCTGACGCACATTCAGTCCCTGGGCCAGCACCTGTTCCGCCAGCGCCGCCGCGTCCGGCGCGGTGATCAGGGCCCGGGCGTGGCCGGCCGACAGCCGCCCCGCCAGAACATGCTCCAGCACACCTTCCGGCAGCTGCAGCAGGCGCAGCGTATTGGCCACATGGCTGCGGCTCTTGCCGACGATCCCGGCCACCGCGTCCTGGGTGCGGCCGAACCGCTCCATCAGCAGGGCATAGGCATTGGCCTCTTCCAGCGGGTTCAGGTCCGAACGCTGGACATTCTCGATGATGGCGACTTCCAGCACCTCGAGATCGTCCATCGGCCGGTCGAGAACCGGCACCTCGGTCAGCCGGGCCAGCTGGGCCGCGCGCCAGCGCCGCTCGCCGGCGATGATCTGCCACATCCCGTCCTCGCCGGGCTGGGCCCGCACCAGAATGGGCAGCAGCACCCCCTTGTCGCGGATCGAGGCGGCCAGTTCGTCCAGCTCGGCCGCGTCGAACTGTTTACGGGGCTGGTCGGGATTGGGCTTCAGGCTCTCGACCGGCACCATCAGGACGCCGCCCGGGGTGACCCCGCCACTGACGGAAACGCTTTCGCTGATCTGTTCACCCAGCAGGGCCGACAATCCGCGCCCCAGGCCTCTTTGACGTTCTGACACTCTATCGGTTCCGTTTTCTTGCATGGGTTCAGGCGGGCTGGAGGCGGCGCTGGCGCTCGCGCCCCACGACTTCCCGGGCCAGCTTCAGATAGGCCTGGCTGCCGGCACATTTCAGATCGTAGATCAGGGCCGGCTTGCCGAACGACGGCGCCTCGGCCACGCGGACGTTGCGCGGGATCACCGCGTCATAGACCTTGTCGCCGAAATGGGCACGCACATCGGCGGCCACCTGGCCGGACAGGGTCGAGCGCCGGTCGAACATGGTCAGCACCAGGCCCTGGATTTCCAGCGCCGGATTCAGGCTCTGACGCACCATCTCGACCGTCTTCATCAGCTGGCTCAGGCCTTCCAGCGCGAAGAACTCGCACTGCAACGGCACCAGCACGGCGTCGGCGGCGCTCATCGCATTCAGGGTCAGCAGGTTCAGCGACGGCGGGCAGTCGATCAGCACATAGTCATACCGGGTATGTCCGTCGCGGCCCTGGCCCTGCAGCGCATCGCGCAGGCGGTACGAGCGGCGATCGGCCTGGGCCAGTTCGATCTCGACCCCCGACATGTCGCTGTCGCCCGGGATGATATGCAGGCCCGGCACCGTGGTCTCGACCGCGGCCTCATCGACGGCCCGACCGTCGACGATCACGTCATAGATGGTGATCCGCCGTGTTTCACGTGGAACACCCAGACCGGTCGAGGCATTGCCCTGCGGGTCCATGTCGACGATCAGCACCTTCTCGCCGATCGCGGCCAGGGCGGTGCCGAGGTTGATGGCCGTGGTGGTCTTGCCCACCCCGCCCTTCTGGTTGGACACCGCGAGCACCCGGGTCTTGCGCGGGCTTTGACTGTCAGGGGACACGGCGAAGACTCCGGACTTCTACGAGACGACCACGCGGATCACTGCGCGACACGGACAGGGCGGCGTCGACCCGCCAGGACTGGCGCGCGGTCGCCAGCTCAACTTCCGCCTTCTCACCCTTGAGGAACAGGCCTTTCGCCCCCCGCTTGATGTACGGTTGTGCATAACCCAGCAGGGTTTCCAGCGGGGCCAGGGCCCGGGCGGTGACGACGTCGACCGCCAGGGACTGGGTTTCGGCCCGGCCATTGATCACCGTCGCCGGCAGGTCCAGATCGGCGACGACGATCTCGAGAAAACGGCAGCGTTTGCCCAGGCTGTCGATCAGCCAGACATGCGCGCCCGGCCGCCCCTTGAGCAGGATGGCCAGCACCAGACCCGGAAACCCGGCCCCGGCCCCGAGATCGGCCCAGGTCAGGGCCTCCGGTGCGTGTTCCAGCAGCTGGGCCGAGTCATAGACGTGACGGTTCCAGAAGTCCGGCAGGCTGTCGGGCCCGACCAGGTTCATCACCGCATTGGCCGCCACCAGCTCCTGCCGGAAGGCTTCCAGATCGGCCATCTGTTCGGGCGTGGCCCCGGTCCGGGCCTGGAAGGCGGCCGCGGCCTCGGCGAGGTGTGCGTGCATCAGGCGGCGACCCGGGTCTTTTTCACGTGCGACAGCAGGGCCGTCAGGGCCCCCGGCGTCATGCCCTCGATCCGGCCGGCCTGCCCCAGGGTCAGCGGCCGCACCTGCGTCAGCTTCTCGCGGATCTCATGCGACAGTCCGCCGATCGCGGCATAGTCGAGGTCGGACGGCACCTGCAGGTCTTCCTCGCGGCGCAGGGCCACGGCGTCGGCGGCCTGCCGGTCCAGATAGCTGGCGTAGCCGGCATCGATCTCGACCTGTTCGCGCACGGCCGGACTCCAGCCGGCGGTGGCCGGGTAGGCGGTCTCGAACGCGGTCAGATCGACCCCGGGATAGGCCAGCAGATCGCGCATCGACCGCCGCTGACCGTCGGCATTGACGCTCAGCCCGAGGGCCTGGGCTTCCTTCGGCGTGAACCGGGTCCCGCGCACCAGGGCGGACGCCTCGGCCAGTTGCGCCGCCTTGGCCGCGAACAGCCGCTGCCGGTCCGGACCGACGACTCCGGCATTGATTCCGACCGGGCTCAACCGTTGATCGGCATTGTCGGCGCGCAGCGTCAACCGGTACTCGGCCCGGCTGGTGAACATGCGGTAGGGCTCGGTCACACCGCGGGTCACCAGATCGTCGATCATCACCCCGATATAGGCCTGGTCCCGCCCCAGCACGACCGGGTCCGATCCGGACGCGGCCCGGGCCGCGTTGAGCCCGGCCATCAAGCCTTGAGCGCCCGCCTCCTCATAGCCCGTGGTGCCGTTGATCTGGCCGGCCAGATACAGGCCCGGCCGCCGCTTGACCTCCAGGGCCGGAGTCAGCTCGCGCGGGTCGACATAGTCATATTCGATGGCATAGCCGAAGCGGAACACGGCCACGTCCTCCAGCCCCGGCATGGTGCGCAGGAAGGCCGACTGGGTCGCCGGGGCGACCGAGGTCGAGATGCCGTTCGGATAGACGGTCGGATCGTCGAGCCCCTCGGGCTCGAGGAAGACCTGGTGGCTGGTCTTGTCGGCGAACCGCACCACCTTGTCCTCGATCGACGGGCAGTAGCGCGGGCCCCGCCCGGTCAGATGTCCGCCGTAGACGGCGCTTTCCCCGAGGTTGTCGGCGATGATCCGGTGCGTCGCTTCGGTCGTATGGGTGATGCCGCAGGCGATCTGCGGCACGGTGATCCGGTCGGTCAGGAAGGAGAAGGGCACCGGCGTCGCGTCCGCCGCCTGCATCTCCAGCCGCTCCCAGGCGATGGTGCGCCCGTCCAGTCGCGCCGGGGTCCCGGTCTTCAACCGTCCCATCTGCAGCCCGGCACCGTACAGGTCGGCGGCCAGTCCCGTCGACGGAGCCTCGCCGTCACGGCCGGCCGGAATCCGTTCGTCGCCGCGATGGATGACGCCGTTCAGGAAGGTGCCGGTGGTCAGGACCACGGCGGCGGCCCGGATCTCGTCGCCGTCGCCGGTAACGACACCGACCACCCGGTCGCCGTCGAGGATCAGCCGCTCGGCCGTCCCCGCGCGCAGGCTCAGGTTCGGCGTCTGCGCCAGTTCGGCCTGCATCGCTTCACGATACAGACGCCGGTCGATCTGGCTGCGCGGACCCTGGACGGCAGCCCCGCGCGACCGGTTCAACAGGCGGAACTGGATGCCGGACACGTCGCCCAGACGCCCCATGAGACCGTCCATGGCGTCGATCTCGCGCACCAGATGGCCCTTGCCCAGACCGCCGATGGCCGGGTTGCACGACATCTCGCCGATGGTGTCCAGCCGCTGGGTCAGCAGCAGGGTGTCGGCCCCCGCGCGCGCGGATACGGCCGCGGCCTCGCAGCCGGCGTGTCCGCCCCCGATGACAATGACGTCGAACTTCAGCTTCATGGGGCGGGACATAGGGGAAAAGGCGGGCAAACGCCACCGACGCAGCGTTTCACGTGAAACCTATTTGCCGATGCAGAAGGTCGAGAACACCTCGCCGAGGATGTCCTCGACACCGATCGCGCCGGTGACCCGGCCCAGGGCGGCGGCGGCCCGGCGCAGATCGTCGCCGGCCATCTCCGGGCCCCGGTCCAGCGCCGCCCGGCCCGCCTCGACCGCGGCCAAAGCCTCGACCAGGCGCCGTCGGTGCCGTTCGCGGGTCACCGCCGGGAAGTCGGCCCCGGCCAGATCGGCCCTCAGCCGCGCCGCGATCCGGTCGTGCAGCGCCCCGAGCCCGGCCCCGGTCGTGGTACTGACCACCACGGTGTCCGCACCTTCCGCACTCACCGGGCCCAGATCGGCCTTGGTCAGGACAGTCAGGTCGCCGGGGCGGACCAGGGCCGCTGCCTCGCCGGGGATGTCACCGGGACCCCGCACCCATAACCGCAGCTCGGCCGCCTCGGCCCGGGCCCGGGCGCGGCGCACACCCTCGACCTCGACCACATCCGCGCTCAGCCGCAGCCCGGCCGTGTCCGACAGGGTCACGGCATAGCCGCCGATGATCAGTTCCGCATCCAGCACATCGCGCGTGGTCCCGGCCACCGGGGTGACGATCGCCGCCTCCCGCGCCACCAGGGCGTTGAACAGCGAGCTCTTGCCGGCATTGGTCTCGCCGATCAGCACGATACGATAGCCGGCCCGCACCCGTTCGCCGCGCCCCGCGTCGGCCAGGGCCCGCTTCAGGTCGGCGATCAGCCGGTCGAGGATCGGTCCGGCGCTGCGCGCCAGATTGTCGGGTACATCCTCGTCGGGAAAGTCGATCTCGGCCTCGACCAGGGCCAGGGCCGTCAGCAGATCGGCCCGGAACTGCGCATAGGTCCGCGACAGGGCCCCGTCCAGCTGACCGAGGGCCTGGGTCCGCTGGCTGCGGGTCTCGGCATCGATCAGATCGGCGACGGCCTCGGCCTGGGCCAGATCCATCCGCCCGTGCTCGAACGCCCGGCGGGTGAACTCGCCGGGCTCGGCCGGACGCAGGCCCAGGGCCGTCAGGGCCCCGGCCACGGCCTCGACCACGGCCCGGCCGCCATGCAGATGCAGTTCGGCACAGTCCTCGCCGGTATAGCTGGCCGGCCCCGGAAAGCGCAGCACCAGCGCCTGGTCAAGCGTCTCGTCGTCGTGTTTGAGGCTGCGCAGGCTGGCCATGCGCGGCGTCAGGCCGCCGGCTCCCAGGGCCGACAGGACCCGGTCCACGTCCGGACCGGACAGGCGCAGGATGGCGATGGCCCCGCGCCCCGGCGGCGTGGCCAGGGCAAAGATGGTGTCGGAACTCATGTCTCCCCCCTGTCGCGCAGCGATGGGGAGGTGGCACGACGCGCCAGCGGCGTGACGGAGGGGCGGACGACGGAAGACCGGGGACCACACCCCACCACCGCTTCGCGGTCCCCCTCCCCACGCTGTGGGGAGGAGACCCGGTTCACGGCTTGGCCGCGCTGCCCGCGGCGGTTTCCATCAGCTTACGGAACTGGTCCTGGGCCTGCATGCCGAAGCTGGTCCAGTTTTTCATCAGCTCCTCAGGCTTCATGGCCGACATGTTCTCGTCCATGCGCCGCTGCATCTCGCTGACGAGATGGTCGTTCAACGGTTCAACATTGGGCAGACCCAGAAAGGCCCGCGCCTCGGCCGGCTCGCACTCGATCTCGATATTGACCTTCATCGCCGCTGTCTCCGTTTCACGTGAAACATGAACCCGTCCGTAGACGGATCAGGTGTTCATCGACTGGAAGAAGTCCGCGTTATTCTTCGACTGGCGCATCTTGTCGAGCAGGAACTCGATCGCGTCCTGCGGACCCATCGGGTTGAGGATGCGGCGCAGTACATAGGTCTTGGCCAGCTGGTCCTTCGGCGTGATCAGCTCTTCCTTGCGGGTGCCGGACTTCAGCACGTCGATGGCCGGGAAGATGCGCTTGTCGGCGACCTTGCGGTCCAGCACGATTTCCGAGTTACCGGTGCCCTTGAACTCTTCGAAGATGACCTCGTCCATCCGGCTGCCGGTATCGATCAGGGCGGTGGCGATGATGGTCAGGCTGCCGCCCTGTTCGACGTTGCGCGCCGCGCCGAAGAAGCGTTTCGGCCGCTGCAGGGCATTGGCGTCCACACCGCCGGTCAGGACCTTGCCCGACGACGGCACGGTGGCGTTGTAGGCCCGGCCCAGGCGGGTGATCGAATCCAGCAGGATGACGACGTCGCGCTTGTGCTCGACCAGACGCTTGGCCTTTTCAATGACCATCTCGGCCACGGCCACGTGGCGGGTCGCCGGCTCGTCGAAGGTCGAGGCGATGACCTCACCCTTCACCGTGCGCTGCATGTCGGTCACTTCCTCGGGCCGCTCATCGATCAGCAGCACGATCAGGAAGACCTCCGGATGGTTCTTTTCGATCGATTTGGCGATGTTCTGCAGCATCACCGTCTTGCCGACCCGCGGCGGGGCGACGATCAGGCAGCGCTGGCCCTTGCCCAGGGGGGCGACGATGTCGATGACCCGGCCCGAGCGATCCTTCAGCGTCGGATCCTGGATCTCCATGGTGAAGCGCTCGTCGGGATAGAGCGGCGTCAGGTTGTCGAACAGGACCTTGGTGCGGACCGTTTCCGGGTCCTCGAAATTGATGGTGTCGACCTTGAGCAGGGCGAAATAGCGCTCGCCCTCACGCGGGCCGCGCACGGCCCCGTGTACCGTATCCCCCGAGCGCAGGCCGAAGCGGCGGATCTGCGACGGCGACACATAGATGTCGTCCGGACCCGGAAGGTAATTGGCGTCGGGACTGCGCAGGAAGCCGAAGCCGTCGGGCAGGATTTCCAGCACGCCCGAGGCGATGATCTCGACCTCTTCGTCCGCCAGGGTCTTGAGAATGGCGAACAGCAGGTCCTGTTTGCGCAGGTTGGAGGCGTTCTCGATCTCCAGCTGCTCGGCGAAGGCGACCAGATCGGCCGGCGTCTTGTCGTTCAGCTCCTGCAGGGTGATGCGGCCATTGGGCACGATCGACTCGCCGTCGTCGTCCTCGTCGTCCGACTCCTGGTCGACCAGCGGCAGGTCCGTGGCCGACACCTCGCGCTTGCCGTGGTTGTCGACGTCGGGGGCTTCCGCCTCCGGAGTCTCGACGGCGGTTTCAATGTCGGGCGTGTCGGTCTGGTCGGTCATGGTCTTACAGGTCTGCGCGCGACCGCGAGGGCCCGCGAGCAGCGGGGTCGGGGCGGGCTTGGCGATGTCTGGCCTCGCGGCCGGCAGGAGAGGCGACGGGTCGTCCCGGGCACAGGGCCACGGGCGTCGCAGGAGAGAGGGGCCGCCCCGGACAGATGTGGGACGGCTCGCCGCCAGCGAAACCACGCCGGCCCGGTCAGGTCAAGCGGGACGGCTCAGCCGAACCTCCATTCAACCGTCACCGACAGCACGGCGATCACGGCGATCAGGAACGGGATCTCATTGGTCATGCGCCAGAAGCGGCCGGTCCGCACCGAGGTGCCGGCCCCGATGCGGCGGAATTCTCCGGCCAGAAAGCCGTGCCAGGCGCTCAGCGCGGTCACCGCCAGCAATTTGGTCGCCATCCACGGCTGCGCCAGAAAGGCCCAGCCCTCGCCGAAGGTGTAGACATGGATCAGGATCAACCAGACGCCGAACACCCAGGCCGCGATCATCGACGGATTGATGATGATCTTCAGCAGGCGACGCTGCCATTCGCGCAGAAGGGTCTGCATTTCCGAGCGCAGGGGCTCGGCCCGGCCTGCCTGTTCGGCGTCATAGGCAAACAGACGCGGCAGGAACAGCATGCCCGCCATCCAGGCGATCACCGCCAGGATATGCAGGCCCCGCACGAGGTTGAAGGTGTCGAAACTCATGCCGCGCGTCGCTCCGCCTGACAGGGACAGGCCGCCCGGTCCCCCTGGCAGCCCGGGCCGAACGGGGCCGTGCCGGTCCGGTCCAGGGCCTGCACCGTCGCCTCAGCCAGGGTCTCGATGAAGGGGGCCGCGGTTCCCGGGGTCGGTACGCGCAGATAGGGCCGGGCCCCGACCTGTTCCGCCAGCTCGGCGTATTCGATGTCCAGCTCGACCAGGGTCTCGATATGTTCGGAGACAAAGGCGATCGGCGCGATCACCACCCCGACCCCGTCCACGGCCGCCTGACAGATGGCCTCCGGCGTCGACGGCCCCAGCCAGGTCATCGGTCCGACCCGGCTCTGGTAGCAGATCGACCAGTCGGTCAGTCCGGCCCGGGCCGCCACCGCGGCACAACCGGCCTCGACCTGTTCCTGATAGGGATCACCCTTCTGGGTCACCAGACGCTCGGGAATGCCGTGGGCTGAAAACAACACCCGCATCGGCCGGTTACCGGCCTCTTCGAGGCAGGCCCGGATGGCGGCGGCCTGGCTCTCGATCCAGCCCGGTGCCTGCGGATAGCAGCAGACCGTGCGGGTCACGCCCGGCCCCCGGTAGGTCTCGGTCCAGGCCTTGACCGACGAGGCGGTCGTGGTGGTCGAATACTGCGGATACAGCGGCAGCAGCACCAGCTGGTCCGGCGTCCAGGCCGTCACCCGGGTGACGGTCTCGGCCGTCATCGGATGCCAGTAGCGCATCGCGGTGAATACCCGCACCGTATCGCCCGGCAGGCGTTCGCCCAGCACTGCTTCCAGCGCGGTCGTCTGCTCCAGCGTCTGGGGCAACAGCGGCGACCCGCCGTTCCACTGCGGGCCCATCAGCGCATAATTGGCCTGGGCCGGCTTTTCCCGCCGCGACGAAATCCACCAGGCCAGCAGGGTCCGGAACGGGGCGGGCAGGCCGATAATCGCCTTGTCGTTGAACAGGTTGAACAGGAAGGGGCGCACCGTCGCGGCGCTGTCGGGGCCGCCGAGGTTGAACACCACCACCGCGATACGCCGTCCGCCGCCCCGGGTCATTGCGCCCCGATCCGCTTCAGCACCTGCTCGACATGGGCGATCGGCACATCCGGCAGGATACCGTGGCCGAGATTGAAGATCCACGGCCCCTGGCCCCAGGCCTCGAGCAGCTGATCGACGCGCCGGTCCAGCCCGTCCCCGCCGATCCGCAGCAACAGGGGGTCCAGTGCCCCCTGGATCGGCTTGATCATCTGCACCCTCTGCCCGATCTCCAGCGGACAGGCGGTATCCAGCGCCACCGCCTGGAAATCCGTCTCGCGCGCATAGCGTTCGGCCAGGGCCGCCGAACCACGCGGAAAACCGATCAGGGGCACGGTCACGCCCAGTTCGCGCACCCGCCGCACCAGCGCCTGATGCGGTTTGAGCACCAGCCGCTCGAACAGATCCTCCGGCAGGCCCTCGGCCCAGCTCTCGAAGATCTTCAGCACCTGGGCCCCGGCGTCGGCCTGCATCTTCAGATAGTGGGCCGTGGCCTCGACCAGCACCGCCAGCAGGGCGTCGACCCCCTCGGGATCGGCATAGGCATAGGTCCGGGCTGTGGCCCGTTCGCCCTTGCCGATGCTGCGGGCCTCGCCGTCCAGCATATAGGTGGCCACCGTCCACGGGGCCCCGGCAAAGCCGATCAGCGCCTTGTCCGCATCCAGCGCCGCCCGCACCAGAGACAGGGTCTGACCCACCGCTTTCAGCGCCTCGCCGGCCCCTTCGGTCAGATCGCGCATGGCCTCGACCGGCGGCATCGCCCCCAGTCGTGGACCCTCGCCGGCCTCGAACCAGACCTTCTGGCCCAGGGCCCGGGGGATCAGCAGGATATCGGCGAAGACGATCGCCGCATCAAAACCGAACCGCCGCATCGGCTGCAGGGTCGCCTCGGCGGCCTTCTCGGGTGTCAGGCAGAACGAGATGAAATCCGGGGTCGTCGCCCGCAGCGCCCGGTACTCCGGCAGGTAGCGCCCGGCCTGACGCATGAACCACACCGGTGGCCGGGCCGTGGTCTCACCCTGGAGTACGCGAAGCAGCATGGGGTTCGTCATGCATTGGGCTTTACGGGTCGGACCCGGTTCGCTCAAGCCTCGCCCTGCCTACCCTTCTTATAAAAGATTCGAAAAAGAATGGAGGCAGGTAGCTGGGCCCCGGGATGGCGGGGACAGAACCACGTCTGTCCTGCCCGGAACCGGCCTTGTCCACGGCCCGGAGCGGGTCTGCCGGCCTGACCGGTAGCGCCTGTTGAAACCGGGGATAATGCTTAACAAAACCTTAACTGGCGGGCCCGGGGGACCGTTCCGGACCCGGGATGATGCCGGGGGGCGTTAAGAGTTTGTTAAGCCTGTCCCCAGCAGGGCGGCCCGGGCTGCGGAGGCCGGGGATGGAGTGCCGCCGGGCCGGGCGGTTCGTCCCGGCTCATCCCCGCTCGCCGCTCCGGTCGGGTCCGGCTATAGAGAACCGTGCCCCGCCGGCGGCCGTCGTCCCTGATCGGCGCCCGCCTTCGTCCCCAGGAGTCTTCGGTTCCATGAGCCTTATTCGATGAGCCCGCCCCGATGACGCCCGCCCGCATCCCGGGAAGTGCCCGCCTGGCCACCTATTTCCATGTTCACCTGGTCTCGGACTCCACCGGTGAGACCCTGAACGCCATGGCCAAGGCGGTGACCGCCCGGTTCGACGGGGTCATTCCGATCGAGCACATCTATGCCCTGGTGCGGTCGCCACGACAGATGGAGCGGGTGCTGGAGGAAATGGCGTCAGCGCCCGGCGTGGTGCTGCACACCATCGTCGACCGGGAGTTGCGTGAACAGCTCGAGACCGGCTGCCGGCACCTCGACATGCCGCAGATCGGGGCCCTCGATCCGCTGGTCGGGGCCCTGTCCCGCTATCTCGGCGCGGCCCTGTCGACCCGGGTCGGGGCCCAGCACACGCTGGACAATGACTATTTCAACCGGATTTCGGCGCTGGATTTCGCCATGGCCCACGACGACGGCCAGGGCACGACCGAACAGCTGGAAAGCGCGGATGTCGTGCTCTGTGGCGTGAGTCGCACCTCCAAGACCCCGACCTGCATCTATCTGGCCCACCGTGGCATCCGCGCCGCCAATGTGCCGCTGATCCCGGGCCAGGAGGACGGGGAACGGCTGGTCGCCCTGAAAAACCCCCTGGTCATCGGCCTGACCGTCTCGCCCGACCGGCTGGTCCAGATCCGCAAGAACCGGCTCGAGGGCCTCAATGCCCAGCGGGCCTCGGCCTATGTCGATCACAACGCGGTGCGCGACGAGACGGTCAAGGCCCGCCGGGCCTTCGAACGACGCGGCTGGCCGGTGATCGACGTCACCCGCCGCTCGATCGAGGAAACGGCCGCGGCCGTCATCAATCTGGTCAGCGAGCGCCGCACCCGCCGGGTCGGAGCCAGCTGGTGACCGGCGCGCCGGGCGAGCGTCTGGTGCTGGCCTCGGGCAGCGCGGCGCGCCGCGACATGCTGACCGGGGCCGGCGTGCCCTTCACGATCCGTCCCGCCGATGTCGACGAGGCGGCGCTCAAGGCCGGCCTGACCCAGGTCGGTCCGGCCGAACTGGCGCTGGAACTGGCCCGGGCCAAGGCGCTGGACGTGTCGCGCCACGATGCCGGGGCCTGGGTGCTGGGAGCCGATCAGACCCTGGCCTTCGACGGCGGCCTGGTGTCCAAGGCCCCGTCGCTGGATGCGGCCCGGACCCGCCTGGCCACGATGCGCGGTCGCAGCCACCAGCTCCATTCCGGCGCCGCCCTGGCTCACGACGGCCAGCTGGTCTGGTCCGGGGTCGATACCGCCACCCTGGTCATGCGCGACTTTTCCGACGCCTTCCTCGACGCCTATCTGGGTGCCGAGGGTGAGGCGCTGCTGGCCTGTGTCGGTGCCTACCGGCTCGAGGGGCCGGGGTCACAGCTGTTCGAGTCCGTCGACGGGGACTATTTCACCGTGCTCGGCCTGCCCCTGTGGCCGGTGCTGGCGGAATTGCGCCGCGTCGGCGTGCTGGCCCGATGACCCTGGTCGCCGGGGTCGCCGGCCAGCCGATTGTGCACTCGCTCAGCCCGTTGATCCACGGGGCGTGGATCGAGGCCGCCGGCCTGGACGCCGTCTACCATCCGTACGGGCCGGCCGATGCGATCGAATTCGCGGCCCTGGTCGCGCGCGGTCGCGCCGGCGAATTGCGCGGTCTCAACGTCACGGCACCGTTCAAGCAGCAGGCCCTCGCGCTGGCCGACGCGGTCAGCCCGGTGGCCTGGGCCTGTGGCTCGGCCAATCTGCTGCGGTTCGAACGCGGTCTCGTTCATGCCGACAGCACCGACGGCACCGGCCTGATGGCGGCCCTGGCGGAACAGGCCCCGGGGCTCGATGTGCGTGACAAGGCCGTGGTGGTGCTCGGGGCCGGGGGGGCCGCCCGGGCGGCGGTCGCGGTGCTGACGGTCGCGGGGGCCCGGGTGGGGGTGCTGAACCGGACCGTGGCCCGGGCCGAGAGCCTCGCCGCCGATCTCAAGGCCGCGATCGCCGGTCCGGCGGCGCTCGGCACGGCGGCCCTGGTGGTCAATGCCCTGAGTGTGCCGCCGGAGATCGATCTGTCGGCCCTGCGCCGCGACGCCGTGGTTCTGGACATGACCTACCGCCCGGTGATCACGCCCTTCCTCGCCGCTGCCGGCGCCCGCGGCCTGACCGCCGTCGACGGTCTGGCCATGTTGATCGGCCAGGCCCGGCCCTCGTTCACGGCCCTGTTCGGAATCGCGCCGCCCGACATCGATATCCGGGGTCGCGCCCTGGCCGCCCTCGGCGAGATTGATCCATGATCATCCTGGGCCTGACCGGGTCGATCGGCATGGGCAAGTCGACCACGGCGCAGATGTTTGCCGAGGCCGGGGCCCTGGTGTGGAACGCCGACGACGCGGTGCACGCCCTCTATGCCCCCGGCGGGGCCGCCGTGGACCCGGTGGGCGCGGCCTTTCCCGGCGTGGTCGTCGACGGGGCCGTGGACCGGGCCCGACTGGCCGGGGTCCTGGGGCAGGATCCCGCGGCCTTCGCCCGGCTGGAGGCGATCGTCCATCCCCTGGTGCTGGCCGGGCGGCTGGAGGCCCTGGCGGCGGCCGAGGCGCGCGGGGTGAATCTGGCCGTGCTCGACATTCCCCTGCTGTACGAGACCGGCGGCGACGCCACCGTGGACGCCGTGGTCGTGGTCACCGCCGACGCCGATATCCAGCGTCGCCGGGTGCTGGCCCGGCCCGGTATGACGGCCGAACGGCTGGAGGCCATCCTCGCCCGTCAGATGCCGGACGCCGAAAAGCGCCGCCGCGCCGACTTTCTCGTCGATACCGGCCAGGGACTCGACGCGGCCCGACGTCGGGTGGCGGAAATCGTGGGGACAGTCCTCGATCCGCACTGGATGCTGCCCCGACAGGGTCTTCCGGACCGGGCCGAACCGCCCCATTAAGGGCGCATGGCCCGCGAAATCGTTCTCGACACCGAAACCACCGGACTGGATCCCCGTCAGGGTCACCGGCTGATTGAGGTCGGCTGTATCGAGATCGAGGATCTGCTGCCGACCGGCCGTACCTTTCACCGGCTGGTCCATCCCGAGCGTCTGATCGACCCCGACGCCATCCGGGTCCACGGCATCACCGACGCCCAGGTGAAGGACGCTCCGAAATTCCGCGAGATCACCGCCGATCTGATGGAATTCCTCGGCGACGCCCCGGTCATCGCCCACAATGCCGCCTTCGACCGCGGCTTCATCAATCACGAGATGACCCTGTGTGGTCAGGCCGTCCTGCCCGAGGATCGCTGGATCGACACCCTGAAACTGGCCCAGACGCGCTTTCCCGGCATGGGCAATTCGCTCGACGCCCTGTGCCGACGTTTCAAGATTTCGCTGGCCGAGCGCTCGCTGCACGGGGCGCTGATCGACGCCCGCCTGCTGGCCGAGGTCTATCTGGAGCTGAAGGGCGGCAAGGAGCGGGTTCTTGACCTCAGCACGCGCGGCGGGGCAGCGGCGACCACGGCGGCGTTCATGGCCTCGGGCGGTCATGCCCCCCGGCCGCGGCCGCTGGCCCCGCGCTCGAACCCGGACGAACGGGCGGCACACCGGGACTTTCTCGCCACCATGCTGAAGGACCAGTCGCTGTGGGCCGGCTATGGTCTGGACATGAAAAAGGCGTCCGCCGACTGACGGACGCCCCTTTCGCGGTCATGGGACGAAACCTTTAGGCCTGGCCGACCGGTGCGGTCGGGGCCCCGCGGGCCACCTCTTCCTTGCGCGCGGCATAGATGGCGGCGAAATCGATCGGGTCCATCATGAAGGGCGGATAGAAGCCACCGTCCGCCGTGGCCCGGGCGATGATCTCGCGGGCGAACGGGAACAGGTAGCGCGGGCATTCGGTCAGCAGCAGCGGCTCGATCTCGTCTTCCGTGACACCCTGCAGGGCGAACAGACCGCCGTACAGCAGTTCGACCTGGAAGACCGGCATGGCATCGGTCGTGGCCTTGATCGACAGTTTGAGATCGACCTCGAACAGACCGTCGGCCCGACCCTGGGCATTCATCTCGACTCCCAGGTCGATGGCCGGCTTGCCCTCGACGCGCAGGCTGTCAGGCGCCTTGGGGTTTTCGAACGACAGGTCACGCACATACTGGGCCAGGATGCGGAATCCGGGGCCCGGCGCACCCCCGCTCTGTGCCCCGTTGCCCGGTGCGGCCTTGGGATCCGGGGTGTCGGAAGGAGGTGTGGAATCGGTCATGGACAGGTCGCCGTGGTCTCGAACGGGAAAGCCGGAACAGGCGGTTCAGCCTGCGGGTGAAGGCGCGCCGGTTAGCACGGCCGGACCCCCGGCGGCAACGCCGCACACCGTGGGAGAATTTCCGTTCAAGGCGGTCGACGACAGGGGATGGGGGTGCGACCCGCCTTGCAACACCCCATATCAGCCCCTAATCGTCAGTTTCCGTGCCCGCCGGGGGTTTTTCCGGGGGGCCAGACCAAGGATACCCTGTGCCGGTCCCATATCTGCTTATCGCCGCCGCCGTGGTTGCCCTGTTCGTGCTGTTCCAGCTCTACAATGTGCTGGGCAAGAAGATCGGGCGGCAGCCCGAGGACAATGCCCGGGCCCTGCCCAAGGTCGGGGCCGTCCCGGCGACAGCCAATGCCCCGGACGCCGGCGCGCGGTCGCCGGCCCTCGAAGCCGCGGCCCTGGTCGCCATTTCAGGCCTCAAGGCCCGCGAGCCGGGCTTTGATCCGGCGCGATTCCTCGAGGGGGCGCGCCAGGCGCATGAATCGATCGTCCGCGCCTATGCGGCGGGGGATCGGGAAACCCTCAAACCCCTGCTCACCGAACCGGTCATGCAGTCGTTCGAGGCGGGTATCTCGGCGCGTGAAGCCCGTGGCGATGTCGAACAGGCCGAATTCCTGCATCCGCCGCGTGCCGACCTGGAGCTGGCCACCGTCGAGGGCGACCGGGCCGTGGCCAAGGTCCGCTTCCTTGCCGAGCTTCGCAATCGCCTGACTCCGGCCGGTGGCGAGGAACGGGTCGAGGAACGGCGCACCGCCGAACACTGGACCTTCGAACGCGCCCTCGGGGCTGATGATCCGAACTGGGTGCTGGCCCGGGTCGAACCCGCCAGCGCGTGAGCGACCGCGGCGTGGGGGCCCGGCGGACGACGGCGACGGTCGCAGCCCTGGTTGCGGTCCTGGCCCTGTCAGCCTGCGCTACCCCCCCCGTAGCCGCGCCTGAGCCCGCGCTCGTTCCCGTTCCCGTTCCGGTGATACCGGACCCGCTGCCGGAGCCGGCGGCCCCGGCCGTCAGGGACGACGCTCCCCGTCCGGCTCCGGTCGGCCGGCCCCTGACCATTCTGCCCGGCTGGGACCACGAAGATCATCTGGCGGTGTTCAGGGCCTGGCGCACGGGCTGTGGCGTCGCCCGGGACCTCGACGCCCGGAGCCTGTGCGCCCGGGCCCGGACCCTGGCGCTCGGCACCGTGTCCCCGTCCGATGCGCGCACCTTTCTCGAGGCCGGCTTCATTGCCGTGCCGGCCCGGACCGATGACGGCGGGCCCGGCCTGCTGACCGCCTATTTCGCGCCGGAGTATCCTGCCCGGCGCCAGCCGGATGCGGAATTCGATGCCCCGGCCCTGGCCGTGCCCGCCGATCTCGTGCGCCGGGACGGCCAGACGCTGCAGAGACGGGCCGACGGCTCGACCGGTCCCTATCCTTCGCGCGCGCTGATCGAGGCGATGCCGCCGGTCGCCCCGCTGGCCTGGATGCGGGCCGAGGACCTGTTCTTCCTGCAGATCCAGGGGTCGGGCTATCTGACCTTCGCCGACGGAGGCCGGGCCCGGCTGGCCTATGCCGGTGACAACGGGGCTCCGTTCGTCGGCATTGCCCGGCCGATGGCCCGGGACGGCCTGCTGCCGCAGAACGGCACCTCCGGGGACGCCATCCGCGGCTGGCTGGCCGCCCATCGCGGGGCCGAGGCGCGCGCGGTCATGGCCCTCAATCCCCGCTACATCTTCTTCCGGATCGATCCGGACGACGGCGGCGACCCGGCCGGGGCGGCCGGCATCCCCCTGCCCGCCCGTCGCGCCATCGCAGTCGACCCGGCCCACTGGCGCTACGGTGATCTGGTCTGGCTCAGCGCCGACGGCGGCAATCTGCCCGGGGCGCGTGGCAGCTATCAGGGGGCGGCAATGGCGCTGGACACCGGATCCGCCATCCGGGGCCCGGTTCGCGCCGACCTTTATATGGGCCGGGGTGAGTCCGCCGGGGCCGAGGCCGGCGCCGTGCGTCACCCGCTGCGCATGTGGCGTCTGATCCCCCGTCCGGACGGGGACTCCGCGGACCGGTAATCCGGAGGTCCGGGAGGACAAGACCGGGCTCCGGGCCCGCTCTGGCCACCGCCTGCAACAGTCGCCCCGCCCTCCGTCCGGCCTAGCGTCGCTTCAAACTGCCCAGGACGCCGCGCAGCAGTTCGCGGGTCAGGGTCGACCCCGCCTGGCGCAGCACCGACTTGGTCAGGGCCTCCATCGGCGTCTGACGGGTCGAGCGCCGGGCCCTGGGGGCCGCGCGCGGTGCCGAGCGGGCCCGGGCCCTTTCCGCCTTGGCGGCAGCGGCTTCGGCCTTGTCTGCGGCCTTTTCGGCGGCGTCTTCGGCCCTGGCCTCGGCCTCCTCTGCGGCGGCCTCGGCCTCGATCCTGTCCTCGGCGGCATAGCGGGCGGTCAGGATCTCCTCGGCCGACTCGCGGTCGACCACCTGGTCATAGACCCCGCGGACCGGGCTTCGGGCCATCACGGCGGCCCGTTCGGCCTCGGTCGCCGGTCCCAGGCGTGAATCCGGCGGCCGGATCAGGGTGCGGGCCACCACCTTCGGAGCTCCCTTCTCGTTCAGGGTCGAGACCAGGGCCTCGCCGACCCCCAGGCTCTGGATGGCCTCGGCCGTGTCGAAGGCCGGATTGGGCCGGAAGCTCTGGGAGGCCGCCTTCAACCCGCGCTGGTCGGCCGGCGTATAGGCCCGCAGCGCATGCTGGATGCGATTGCCCAGTTGGCCCAGCACGCTGTCCGGGATGTCGGCCGGGTTCTGGGTGACGAAATAGACCCCGACCCCCTTGGAGCGGATCAGCCGCACGACCTGTTCGACCTTCTCCTGCAGGGCCCTGGGCGCGTCGTTGAACAGCAGGTGGGCCTCATCGAAGAAGAAGACGAGGCGCGGCTTGTCCGGATCCCCGATCTCGGGCAGCTGTTCGAACAGCTCCGACATCAGCCACAGCAGGAAGGCGGCATACAGGCGCGGGCTGGACATCAGCCGGTCGGCCGCCAGCACATTGACCTGGCCGCGGCCGTCCAGCCCGGTGCGGATCATGTCCTCCAGCCGCAGGGCCGGCTCGCCGAAGAAGGCCTTGCCGCCCTGCTGCTCCAGCTGCAGCAGGCTGCGCTGGATCGCGGCGATCGAGGCCGGGGCCACATTGCCCACCTCGCGGCCGATGGTCTGGGCGTTCTCGGCCACATAGGTCAGCAGGCTGCGCAGGTCGTCGAGGTCCAGCAGCAGCAGGCCCTCCTTGTCGGCGACGTGGAAGACCACCGCCAGCACCCCTTCCTGGACGTCGTTCAGGTCCAGCATCCGCGCCAGCAGCAGGGGTCCGATCTCGCTGACCGTGGCCCGGACCGGATGGCCCTTCTCCCCGTACAGGTCCCAGAACACCGTCGGGGCGGCCGCCGATTTCAGCGTCAGGTCCATGCCCGCGGCCCGCGCCAGCAGCTTGTCGTTCGGCGTGCCCGGCTGGCTGATCCCCGACAGATCGCCCTTCACATCGGCGCAGAATACGGGGATCCCGGCGTCGGAAAAGCCCTGGGCCATGATCTGCAGGGTCACCGTCTTGCCCGTGCCCGTGGCTCCGGCCACCACGCCGTGACGATTGACGCGGTTGAACAGCAGCGCCTCGCGTTCGGTCGAATGGCCGAGGAACAGGCCGTCTGAGCCGGAGTCGGCCATGGGAGTCTCCATATCTGGGGTCGGTCCAGCTTAGTGAAGCGTACGATCCGGACAATGCCGATTGACGTCGGCGGCCCACGCTTCGACAAGGAAGGTCATGAAAACCGCCCATGCCGTCCCCGCTTCCGCGGTCTCGCGTAACGCCCTCGTGCTGCTGGCGGCGGTCGCCGCCGGTGCCGCCCTCTACTGGCTGCGCGGCATACTGACCCCCCTGGCCATGGCCATCTTCCTGCTGATCATGATCGACGGGGTGAAACGGTTCATCGAACATCGAACCCTGCTGACTGAGCGTTGGGCCGGGATCGCGGCGCTGGTTGTGGTGATCCTCGGCTTTCTCGGGGCGATCGCCATCATCGTCTACGGCGCGCGCGGCTTCTTCGACCAGGCGTCGGATGACGCGGTGCTGCTCGGGCCGCGCCTGGACCAGATCCTGGCCGACGTCTACCGGCTGTTCGGCCAGCACTCGCCCCCGACGGCGAGCGAGTTGATCGCGCGGGTCGACCTGTCCCGCTACATCGCCATGGTGGCGCGCCAGGCGCAGGGCGTGGTGGTGGGGGCCATTTTCGTGATGGTCTATCTCGGCTTCCTGATCGCGTCGCAGGACGGGTTTCGACGCAAGCTGGTCAATATGTTCCCGGAGCGCGCCGCGCGGTTCGAGGCGATCGATGTGTTCCAGCGCGTCCGTGGCGGGGTCGAGGGCTATCTCTGGGTTCAGACGGTGACCGGCGCCATGATCTGCGCCGCCGCCTGGCTGCTGATGCGGGCGGTCGGTCTGCAGAACGCCGAATTCTGGACCTTCGTCATCTTCATCGTCGGCTTCATTCCGGTTCTGGGCGGGGCCATCGCCGGCCTGGCCCCGCCGATCTTCGCCCTGGTCCAGTTCCCCGGCTACTGGCCGGCCCTGATCCTGCTGATCGGCCTGCAGGCGATCCTGTTCGTGGTCGGCAACATGATCCAGCCGCGGATGCAGGGTGACAACCAGAACATCGATCCGGTTGTGGTGCTGCTGTCCCTGGCCCTGTGGGGCCAGCTCTGGGGCGTGGTCGGCATGTTCCTGTCGACGCCGCTGGCGGTGATGGCCATGGCGATCCTGGCCGAGTTCAAGGGCACGCGCTGGATGGCCATCCTGCTGTCGGGAGACGGCGAGCCCTATGTCGACAAGTCGGGGTCCGGAGAGACGCCATCCGTCCGCGTCAAGACGCCACGCCCTCCGGATGCTGCGGAGGCCTGACTCGCCCTTGCAGCGCCCCAATGCGATCCCATCTTTGAATGGACGCCGCGGCCCCCTCCCCCCAAGCCGCGGTGCCCGGTGGTTGACGCTGCTCCCCTCCTGGCGTCGACCCTGAGCAGGCCGCCGGACGCAAGTCCGGCGGCCTTGTTCGTGTGTCGGCCGCCTGGCCGGACGGAAGGCGTGGCGGTCCTGCCACGGTCGCGCCAATGACGCTTTTGGGCCTTTCCCGCGCGCCGCCGTTCGCCTAGTCAGCAGCAGCGCTGGCGTGCCGCGAACGGAGTTGTTTCCTCCGGGCCCGAAACCACTCTAGTGTCTGGCTCGAACAACCCGTGAGCGGCCCTGTGCCGTGCTGAGAGAGACCCTGCCCATGTCCGGCGAAGCCCCTACCGCGTCTTCTCAAGCGATCACGCTGGAGGCGTTGGGCAAGAGCTTCGCAAAGGCCCTGGGCCGGCGCACGCTGGACACGGCCGAACAGTCCTATCTGCAGCAGGCTTTCGACGACTACGCGGCCGACGAGACCCCGGAAATCGCCGTCGAGGACTTCACCGTCGTGCTGGCCACCGTCTGGCAGTCGGCGCTGAACCGCAGGTCCGGTGACCCGGCCCAGATCACGATCGGACCGCTCGCCGGTGCCGGCGGGCGGTCGACCGGCTGTGATGTGGTGCAGATCATTCAGGATGACCGGCCGTTCCTGGTCGACAGCGTGATGGGTGAGCTCGCCGAGGTTGGCGTCACCGTCCGCGGCCTGTTCCATCCGGTCGTCGAGACAGCCCGTCCGGGCGACAAGGCGGCCCGCGAATCGATGATCATCGTCGTCATCGATCCCCTGCCGCAGGAGCGTCGCGACGCCCTCGGCGACGGCCTGGCCCAGTCGCTTGCCGATGTGCGGGCCGCGGTCGTCGACCACGGCGCGATGAATGCCCTGATGGCGCGCTCGATCGCCCATCTGGAGGCCTGCCCCGCCGGGGTCGATCCGGCGGTCGTCGAGGAGAACCTGGCCTTTCTGAGCTGGCTGAATGACGATCATTTCGTTTTCCTCGGCGCGCGCGATTATGACTATCCGCGCACCGCGAGCGGCGGCTACGAGGCCGAAGCCCCGCTGAGTCAGTCCGGCGAGGGCCTCGGCGTTCTCAGCGACCCGGAGCGGACCGTCCTGCGCCGCGCCAACGAGCCGGCCGTGCTGACCAAGTCGATGAAGCGCCAGCTGGACCTGTCCGAACCGGTGACCGTGGCCAAGGCCAATATCCGCTCGCGGGTCCATCGCCGGGCCTACATGGATTATGTCGGGGTCAAGCGTTACGGGGCCGACGGCCGGCCCTCGGGCGAAACCCGGTTTGTCGGCCTGTTCACGGCCGAGGCCTATGACCGCACGGCGTCCCAGGTCCCGCTGGTGCGCCGCAAGGTCACCAACGCCCTGGCCCGCGCCGGCAAGGCCCCCGGCAGCCATAATGAAAAGCGTCTCCGCAATATTCTCGAGAACTATCCCCGGGATGAGCTGTTCCAGATCCGCGAGGACGAGCTGCTGGAGATCGCCAACGGCATTCTCCACCTCTACGACCGCCCGCGGATCAAGATTTTCACCCGCAACGATCCCTTTGACCGGTTCGTGTCGGTCCTGGCCTTTATTCCGCGTGAGCGTTTCGACGCCAGCGTCCGCGAGCGCATCGGGCGGATTCTGGCCAATGCCTGGGGCGGGCGTCTGTCGGCCTGGTATCCGCAACTGTCGGATCAGCCGCTGGTGCGGATTCACTACATCATCGGCGTCACGGCGGGAGATCATCCGACTCCGGACATGGATGCTCTTGAAATCGCCGTCGCCGAGGCCGGGCGCAGCTGGATCGACCGGTTCGAGCGCGCGGTCCGCGTCGCCGGATTCGACGAGGTTTCGGTCGGTCCGGTCAGCGGCAAATGGGCCGACGCCTTCGGGGCCGGCTATCGGGACCGGTACAATGCCACCGAGGCGGTCGAGGACCTTCAGGCGTTCGATTGCCTGAATCGCTCAGGCCTGGTCGACGGGGGCGAGCCGGTTGCGGTTCGGGCCTTCAGGACGGCGACCGACACCTCGCTGCATTTCCGCTTCAAACTCTACCGGCGTGGCTCGGCCGTGCCGCTGTCCGACGTACTGCCGATTCTGGCCGACATGGGGCTGAAGGCCCTCGAGGAATGGGGCAATGCCATTCGACCGGCCGGTGACGACCCCATCCATATCCACGAATTCCTGCTCGAGGACCCGCGCGGCGACAGCCTGACCTTCGACGACGTCCGGGTCCCGTTTGAGCAGGCGTTCTCCGCTGTCTGGTCCGGCCGCACCGAGAGTGACGGCTTCAACCGTCTGGTTCTGGAACTGGGCGTTGACTGGCGTGAGGCGGCGCTGATGCGCACCCTGGCCCGCTATCGCCAGCAGACCGGTCTGGACCCCAGTCAGGCGGTCCAGGAGGAGGCCCTGCGCGAGTACCCGGAGGTCGCCCGCGCCATCCTGTCCCTGTTCAAGGCCAAATTCGATCCGGCGCTCGGCGATGTCGCCAGTCGTCAGGCCCAGGTCGATGCGCTGAACGGCAAGATCATCCGTCTGCTGCAGGATGTGCGCAGCCTGGACGATGACCGGGCCCTGCGCCGGATTGCCCTGCTGGTGGACGCCGTCAAGCGCACCAACTATTTCCAGGTCGGCCCGGACGGCCAGCCGGCACCGCATATCTCGATCAAGATCGCCTCGCGCGAACTCGAGGACCTGCCCAAGCCCAAGCCCTTCCGCGAAATCTTCGTCTGGGCCCCCAATGTCGAGGGCGTGCACCTGCGTTTCGGCCCGGTGGCGCGCGGTGGCCTGCGCTGGTCGGACCGCCGTGATGACTTCCGCACCGAGGTGCTGGGCCTGGTCAAGGCCCAGCAGGTCAAGAACGCCGTCATCGTGCCGGTCGGGTCCAAGGGCGGATTCTATCCGAAATGCCTGCCCAAGGGCGGCGATCGCGATGCGATCCAGGCCGAGGCGATCCGCGCCTACACGACCTTTCTGTCGGGGCTGCTCGACATCACCGACAACATCGCCGCTGACGGGGCGGTGATCCGTCCGGCCAATACGGTCGCCTGGGAAGACGACGACCCCTATCTGGTCGTCGCCGCCGACAAGGGCACGGCCACGTTTTCCGACATCGCCAACGGTATCTCCGCCGCCTACGGTTTCTGGCTGGATGACGCCTTCGCCAGTGGTGGCTCGGTCGGCTACGACCACAAGGTCATGGGCATTACCGCCCGCGGGACGTGGGAGGCGGTCAAGCGCCACTTCCGCGAAATGGGCAAGGACATCCAGACCGAGCCCTTTACCGTGGTCGGTGTCGGCGACATGTCGGGCGATGTGTTCGGCAACGGCATGCTGCTGTCCAGGGCGACGCGGATTGTCGCCGCCTTTGACCATCGCGACATCTTCATCGATCCGAATCCGGATCCGGCCACATCCTGGATCGAGCGCGACCGGCTGTTCAAACTGCCCCGCACCTCGTGGCAGGACTACGACAAGTCGATTATCTCGAAGGGTGGCGGGGTCTTTTCCCGCTCGGCCAAATCGATCGATCTGTCGCCGGAAATCCGGGCGGCCCTCGATATCGAGGATACGGTTCTAGATCCGGCCTCGCTGATGAAGGCCATCCTCCGCGCCCCGGCAGAGCTGCTCTATTTCGGTGGCATCGGCACCTATGTGAAGGCCCCGCACGAGACCGACACCCAGGTCGGCGACAAGGCCAATGACGCGATCCGGGTGGATGGTGCCGAGGTTCGCGCCAAGGTCATCGGCGAGGGTGCCAACCTGGGCGTGACCCAGGCCGGCCGTATCGCCTTTGCCCACAGCGGCGGTCGCATCAACACGGACGCCATCGACAACTCCGCCGGCGTCGACAGCTCGGACCACGAGGTCAACATCAAGATCCTGACCGGGGCGGCCATCGCCTCGGGCGCGCTCAAGGCCGAGAAGCGAAACGCCTTGCTGGCCTCGATGACCGACGAAGTCGGCCTCAAGGTGCTGGCGCACAACTACGACCAGACCCTGGCGCTTTCGCTGCAGCAGGCCGAGGGCGGCGGCGCGCTGGACGCGCAGCAGCGCTTCATGCTGTGGCTGGGGGCCAAGGGCAAGCTGGACCGCAAGGTCGAGGGCCTGCCCGATGATCTGAAGCTGGCCGAGATGAAGGCCGCGGGCCAGGCTCTGACCCGGCCCGAACTGGCGGTCCTGACCGCCTATTCCAAGATCGAACTGTTCGACGACATCGTCGCCTCGGCTGCGCCCGAGGATCCCTTCTTTGAAGAGACCCTGGTCCGCTACTTCCCGAAGCCGCTGGCGAAATTCGAAGCCGACATGAAACGCCACCGCCTGCATCGCGAGATCGTGGCGACGGTGCTGTCGAACGAGATCGTCAACATGGCCGGGCCGACCTTCCCGGAACGGCTGAGGCTCAGCGCCGAATGCGACACCACCGCGATGGTCATCGCCTTCGAGGCCGCCCGTCGGGTCTTCCGTCTCGATGAGGCCTGGGATGCGGTGTCGGGCTTGGACCTGAAGATTCCGGCCGAGGCCCAGACGGTTCTCTATCGCGAGATCGCCACCGTGTTGCGCCGCCAGACCTTCTGGCTGGCCCGACGTGCGGCCCGGGACGGGATGACGGTCGACAGCCTGATCGCCGCCTACCGGCCGGCTGCCGATGCCCTTCGGGCCCGGGGCGGGGCGGTCCTGTCCCATTTCGAACAGGACCGGCTGGAAAAGCGTGTGCAGTCGTTCATCGCCCTGGGGGTCCCGGTCAAGATGGCCCGGGCCGTCGCCCTCCTTCGTCCGCTGGTCGCCACCTCCGATATCGGGGACCTGGCCCGCGAGGCGGGCTGGCCGGAGCCGGAAATGGCCATGCTCTACCATCAGGTCGGCGCGGCCTTCGATTTTGACCGGTTGCGCGCCGCGGCCGGTGCCGTGCCGTCGGTCGATCATTTCGATCGCCTGGCCGTGCGCCGACTGATCGAGGACCTGATGACCGAACAGATGGTTCTGACCCGCGCTGTGGCCCGGTCCGCCGACAAGTCGGTGGGCGAGAGCGAGGCCGCCGCCGAGCAGGCGGTCGACGCCTGGATCGGTCCCCGGCTCAGGATTGTCGAGGGGGTGCGCGCCTCGGTCGACGAAATCGAGACCTCGGGAACGGGCTGGACCTTCGCCAAATTGACCATTGCCAATGGTGCCATTCGTGAGGTTGCGGCCACGGCGACCTGAATCCGAAACGGCCCCCGGCCCAGGCCGGGGGCCGCTTCTTGCCGAACCCCGGACCAGAGCCGGGGGATCGACAGCGTCCGAAAGGAATGCCCTTGCCCCGCAAGTTTCTGGTCGTCGTCGACGACAGTCCGGAGTTCGATGCCGCGCTGCGCTACGCCGCGCGGCGGGCCCGCTCGACGGGGGGGCGGGTCGCCCTGCTGCGGGTCCTGCCGACAGGTTCCGACGCTCACTGGTCCGGGGTGCGGGATGAAATTCAACGTGAATTACGGTCCGAGGCGGAAGCCCTGCTGAATCGTCTTGGCGAGGAGGCGGCTGAACGCTCGGGGGCCCAGCCCTTGTTCCTGATCGAGGAGGGTGACGCCCAGGACGCCATTCACAAGGTCGTTCGTGACGACCCCGAGATCAAGATCCTCGTCCTCGCGGCCGGGTCCGGGGCGAGGGGGCCGGGCCCCCTGGTCACGGCCGTGCTCAAGCAGGGCGCGGCGTTCGGTGGACGCAAACTGCCCGTCACCATTGTCCCGGGTGAGCTGACCGAGGCCGAGATCGAAGACCTCGGTTGACGGGGACCGGCCAGGGGCGGAGGGGCAACGTGTCGCGTACGCCGGGCTTGAAACCGGGGCAGGCGGGGCGCATCTGAGGCCCATGTTCATCCAGACCGAGACGACGCCGAATCCGAATGTGCTGAAATTCCTGCCGGGTCGCGACGTGGCGACCGCCGGGGTGCAGGAGTTTCTGTCGATCGACGCCGCGACGGCATCGCCCCTGGCGGAGGCCCTGTTCCAGCTCGAAGGGGTGACGGGGGTCTTCTTCGGCGCGGACTATGTGTCGGTCACCCGCCACCCGACTTACGAATGGACGATGATCAAGGCACCGGTACTGGCGGCCATCATGGATCATTTCGTGTCCGGTGCGTCGCTGATGCGCGACGAGTCCCCGGCTGCCGACGGGCACGCCGAGGATGACAGTGAAGTCGTGGCCGAGATCAAGGCCCTGCTCGACAGTCGGGTGCGGCCGGCCGTCGCCCAGGACGGGGGGGACATCCTGTTCGACGCCTTTGATCCGGAGTCGGGGGTCCTGTCCCTGCGCATGCGCGGTGCCTGTGCCGGCTGTCCGTCATCCTCGGCCACCCTCAAGGCGGGGGTCGAGCAGATGATGAAACACTATGTTCCCGAGGTGACCCGGGTCGAACAGGTTCTCTAGCGACCGGCCTTCACCATTCAGTGAAACGTTTTCGTCCTCGCCACGCTGCGGAGACGATGGCATGTTTGTGCGATGCCGCGTTTTGAACTGGATCCTGCCGCCCGTCGTCTGGGCGAAGCGCTCGCGACTCTCCGCCGGGACCGGGGTCTGAGTCAGGCCGAGGCCGGGGCCCGGATGGGCATGACCAGCCAGGGCTGGGGGCTGTATGAGGCCGGTCGCCGGCCCGGTCTGTTCCGCCCGGACGTGCAACGTCGCCTGACGGCGGCGATCGACGCCACGGTCGAGGATCTCGAGCGACAATGCGTGGTTCAGCCGCTGCCCGAACCGGAGCCATCCGGCCTTGAGGCGCGACCGCGCGCGTTCAGCCGCAGTGCTGACACCGAGACGGCGGCCCTGCCCCGCCTGCAGCTGTCCAATGACGATCTCAGGCCCTGGGCAGCCTCCGGTGTGGTGCTGGTGTATGAACCCGGACGCTGGCCGCGCCGCGACCAGGGCTGTGTCATTCATATGAACGACGGCGAGACCCGGATTCGGCTCTATGACCGGGCCGACGCCGAGGCCCTGGTGGTCCATGGCGGGCCGTCCGGCCTTGGGGTCGAGGAACGGATCCCCCGGTCGACCGTCCGTGAGGTCGCCGCCGTCGTGGCCAGGCTGGAACACTGAATGAAACACAATCGTTGCATTTCGTCCGGTTTCATGAAACCTTTCGGTCCGGTTCAGCCAGGGGAATCGGCGGATGGGCATCCGGTCGGGAAACAGCATCGACGCCTATGTCGGGGCGCGGATCAGTCTCAGGCGATCGGCGATGGGCCTGTCGCAGACGGCCCTGGCCGAAGAATTGGGCGTCAGCTTCCAGCAGGTTCAGAAATACGAGACCGGTGCCAACCGGATCTCGGCCTCGCGCCTGCACCGGATCGCCACGGTTCTGGGCACATCGGTCGGCGCGCTGTTCCCCCCGGTCGACACCAGCGGCGAGGGGCCGGATGCGCCCGACTGGCTGGGGAAGGTGAAACGGCTGCAGGCCTCGAGCGAGGGGCGGGTGCTGGCGACGGCCTTTCCCCGAATCGAGGACGTTCGGGTGCGACGCGCGATAGCGCGGGTCGTGGCGGCACTGGCGCGCCGTGGCTGACGCCGGATCAGGGCGCGTCCCGGTGAGGGTGCTGCTGATTGATACCGCCCTCTCGCTGTGCACGGCGGCCGTGTTTGAGGGCGAAACAGCCCTGGCCGTTCGGTCGGAGCCGATGTTCAAGGGACACCAGGAACGGCTGGCGGGTTTCGTTCGCGATGTGATGGCCGAGGCCGGAACCGGTTTCGATGGCCTCGACCGGATCGGGGTCACCACGGGGCCGGGTTCCTTCACCGGCCTGCGCGTCGGCCTGGCCTTTGCCCAGGGATTCGGGGCCGCGCTGGGGCGTCCGGTCGTCGGCATCTCGACCCTGGACGCCCTGGCGGCCTCGATCGCTCCGGACGCGCGGGCACCTGGGGCTGTCGCCGCCCTGATCGATGCCCGACGCGGTCAGGTCTATGCCCGGTTGTGGTGCGACGGGGTCGCGGCGGGCCCGGCCGAAGCCCTGTCCCTCGCGGCGGCGGCGGCCCGGATCGCCGCCCTCGCACCGGACATCACCCTCGTCGGTTCGGGGGCTCCCCTGTTGTCAGACGCCGTCCCCGGGGCCGTGGTCGTCGATCTGCCGGGCCCGGCTCCCGAGGCCCTGGCCCGGCTGGTGGTTGCCGCGGACCCTCGCCGGGCCCCGCCGGAACCCCAGTATCTGCGCGCGCCCGACGCGACCCCGCCGACGCGGCTGCCCGGCCAGCCCCGGGTCCAGGCAAGGTCGTGAGGGTCGCGCCCCCGGACCCCGAGGCCCTGGCCGCCCTGCACGGGACGGGTTTTGACCGGGGCTGGACCGCAGCGACCTTCGCCGATCTGCTGACCCAGCCGGGCGTGACGGCCATTACGGGGCCGGACGGCTTCGTCCTGATCCGGGTCGTGGCCGACGAGGCCGAGATCCTGACCCTGGCCGTGCGCCCGGCGGCACGGGGACGGGGGCAGGGGGGCCGACTGATCCGCGAGGCGGCGTCGACAGCCGCTGCGGCCGGAGCGGGACGCCTGTTCCTCGAGGTGGCCGAGGACAATGTCGCCGCGCGGGCCCTGTACCGGCGGGTCGGGTTTGAGGCCGTCGGCCGTCGGCCCCGCTACTATAGCCGGGCCGGGGCCCCGCCGGTCGACGCCCTGCTTCTGAGTCTGAACTTGCCGGGACCGCTTCCCATAGGCTGATCGGCTGCCTATCTTCCCTCCCCATGGACCGGATCGAGAAACTCTGCGCTGACCGCGGCATGCGCATGACCGAGCAACGGCGCGTCATCGCGCGGGTGCTGTCAAATGCCGACGATCATCCCGACGTGGAAGAACTGTACCGTCGGGCCTCCTCGATCGACCCGCACATCTCGATCGCCACCGTCTATCGCACCGTCCGGCTGTTCGAAGAGGCCGGGGTGGTCGAGAAGCACGATTTCGGCGACGGGCGGTCGCGCTATGAGGAAGCCGGGGATGATCATCACGATCATCTGATCGACGCCAAGACGGGTGAGGTCATCGAGTTCTTCGACGCCGAGATCGAACGGCTGAAGACCGAAATCGCCGAACGGCTCGGCTTTGAACTGATCGGGCACAAGCTTGAGCTCTATGGCAAGCCGATCGATGGCGCGGCGCCGTCGGATCGCGAGGGCCTGATCTTCAACCGGCGGGCCACGCGGACGGACACCGACGACCCCGGTTGACCCGGCCCGGTCCCGGACCGCCGTCGTCGCCACCGGGGGCATGGCGCGAACCGCACGGGGGCTTTAAAAGCCGACCCATGATTGAAGCCCAAGGTTCGCCACCGGTCGCCGACGACGCAGGCCCCGCGCCCAAACGCCTGTTCATCAAGACCTACGGTTGCCAGATGAACGTCTATGACTCCGAGCGCATGGCCGATGTGCTGCGCCCGCTCGGCTATCAGGCGACCGACACCGCCGAGGACGCCGATTTCGTCATTCTCAATACCTGCCATATCCGCGAGAAGGCGGCCGAAAAGGTCTATTCCGAGCTGGGCAAGCTGAGGGAATTGAAGGACGCCCGGGCGCGGAACGGGACGAACTCGATGACGATCGCGGTGGCCGGCTGTGTCGCCCAGGCCGAGGGCGAGGAAATCATGCGCCGCCAGCCGGCGGTCGATCTGGTGGTCGGGCCGCAGGCCTATCACCAGCTGCCGGAGCTGCTGACCCGCACGGCGCGGGCGCGGGGCGAGCGGATCGGTGCCGATTTCGCGCCCCATGCCAAGTTCGACGCCATGACGTCCGAACGTATCGGACCGCGCGGCATCACCGGCCCGACCGCCTTCCTGACGGTGCAGGAAGGCTGCGACAAATTCTGCACCTTCTGCGTCGTGCCCTATACGCGCGGGGCGGAATGGTCACGGCCCGTGGGGGACATCCTGACCGAGGCCCGGGCCCTGGTCGAACGGGGCGTGCGCGAGATCACGCTGCTGGGCCAGAACGTCAACGCCTTCAACGGTGCGGGACCGGACGGCGCGCCCTCGACCCTGGCGCGTCTGGCCCATGCCCTGGCCGACATCCCCGGTCTGGACCGGCTGCGCTACACGACCAGCCACCCCAATGACATGAGCGAAGACCTGATCGCCGCCCACGGCGAGCTGGACGCGTTGATGCCCTATCTGCACCTGCCGGTGCAGTCCGGCTCGGATCGCATCCTGCGGCTGATGAACCGCAAGCATGGCCCGAAGACCTATCTCGATGTGATTGACCGGATCCGCGCGGTGCGGCCCGACATCGCCATTTCCGGGGACTTCATCGTCGGCTTCCCCGGCGAGACCGACCGGGATTTCGAGGACACCCTGACCCTGGTGCGGCAGGTCAACTACGCCTCGGCCTTTTCCTTCATGTATTCGCCGCGCCCGGGCACGCCCGCCGCCGCCATGGCCGCCCAGGTGCCGGACGCCGTCGCCCGCGAACGGCTGCATGCGCTGCAGGCCCTGCTGTTCGAGCAACAGACCGCGTTCAATGCGTCCCAGGCCGGCAAGACCCTGTCGGTCCTGTTCGAACGCAAGGGCCGCAATCCGGGCCAGGCCATCGGTCGCTCGCCCTATCTCCAGTCGGTTCATGTCGAAAACGGGGAGCATCTGCTCGGCCAGATCGTTGCCGTGGAGATCGAAAGCGCTTCGCAGAACAGTCTGGCGGGTCGCATCATTCAGCAGAAGGCGGCCTGATGGCGCGTGAGTCCGAGTTCCTGACCCTTGATGACCGGGCCCTGCGGGCCGTCATCGGCCCCAACAGCCGCCACGTCGCCCTGATTGAGGACGCCTTCAAGGTGCTGGTCGAGGCCCCCGGCGGCGGGGTGTCGATCAACGGCTCGGCCCGCGACCGCGCCAATGCCCGGCAGGTGATCGAATCCCTGGCCAAGCGGGCCGACAAGGGGGCCGAGGTCACCGAGGCTGACGTGCGCGCGATCATGGGGACGGTCCGTGGCGGCGGGGTCAGCGCCGACCCCATGGCCCTGCCGGTCGGCCGGCGCGGGGCCATCGTGCCCAAGACCAATGCCCAGGCCCGCTATCTCGAAATCCTCGCCCGCTGCGAGCTCAGCTTCGGCGTCGGTCCGGCCGGGACGGGCAAGACCTTCCTGGCGGCCGCCTATGGGGCCTCCCTGCTGCGCCGGGGCCAGGTCGATCGTCTGGTCATCACCCGCCCGGCGGTCGAGGCCGGCGAAAAGCTGGGCTTCCTGCCCGGCGATCTGAACGAGAAGGTCGACCCCTATCTGGCCCCGATCTGGGAGGCGCTGAACGACATCCTCGGCCCCGAGGACGTGCAGCGCCGCCGCGACAAGGGCGAGATCGAGGCCGCGCCCATCGCCTTCATGCGCGGGCGCACGCTCAGCCATGCCTTCGTCATCGTCGACGAGGCCCAGAATACCTCGCGTCTGCAGATGAAGATGGTCCTGACCCGCCTGGGGGAGGGGGCCCGGATGGTGGTGACCGGCGACCCCAGCCAGATCGACCTGCTGAACCCGCGCGATTCCGGCCTGGCCCACGCCCTGCGCATCCTGCGCGATGTGAAGGGTGTCGGGGTGCTGGAATTCGAGGCCCAGGACGTGGTCCGCCACGCCATGGTCGAGCGGATCGTGCGCGCCTATGACGCCGATGCGGCCCATGAGCGGCCGCGGCCGGACCTTGAGGAGCGTGTGAGCCGATGATCGAGATCGTCGAGGACGACGCCGACGGCTGGTCCGCCGTCGGTGCGGACCTGTCCGGCGTGGTCGAACGTGCCGCCAGGGCCGCCCTGGGGCGGGTCGAGGGCGAGGTGGTGGTGCTGCTGACCGATGACGCCGGTGTGCGCGATCTGAATGCGCGGTTCCGGGGCAAGGACGCGCCGACCAATGTCCTGTCCTTTCCGGCCGCCGAGGGGGCCGGGGACCTGCTGGGCGACATCGCCCTGGCCTCGGGCGTCTGCCGGGCCGAGGCCGAGGCCCAGGGCAAGACCCTGGCCGACCATCTGAGCCATCTCGTGGTGCACGGGGTGCTGCATCTGCTGGGTCGGGACCATGAAGACGAGGTCGAGGCCGAGGCGATGGAGGCCGAGGAGCGGACGATCCTTGCCAGCCTCGGGGTCGCCGACCCATACAGGTCCGATGCTCAAGCTTGATCCGACCCACCCGCGCCACAGCCTGATCCTGCGCTGGGTCCGTATCGGCCTGGCGCTGCTGGCCGGAGCGGGGACGGCGCTGGCCCATCCACCGTTCGGTGTCCTGCCCGGCCTGCTCGGCTATCCGCTGCTGATGCTGCTGGCGGAACGTTCGACCACGGCGCGCGGTGCCTTCTGGATGGGCTGGCTCGCCGGCTTCGCCTATTTCTTCATCGGCTGCTGGTGGGTGGCCGAGGCCTTTCTGGTCAATCCGGACCAGGCCTGGATGGCCCCGTTTGCGGCCAGTCTCCTGCCGATGGGTCTGGGCCTGTTCTGGGGCACGGCCACGGTGCTGTATCGCCGGATCGCCCCCGCCGGTGTCCACCGTGTGCTGGTGTTCGCCGCCTGTTTCGCCCTGCTGGAGTGGCTGCGTGGCCACGTCCTGACGGGTTTTCCCTGGAATCCGGCCGGGGCCAGCTGGAAGGCGGGCTCGGCCATGTCCCAGTTCGCCGCCGTCGCCGGGGTCTATGGTCTCGGCTTCGTCACGGTCGCCGCGGTGTCGGCCCTCGGCCTGGTACGCGGTCCGGAACCCCGCCGGACCCGGATCGCCGGCGTCGCGACCGGCGTGACGGTGCTGGCCGCCCTGTGGGTGGGCGGCGCGGTTCATCTGTCCCAGGCCCGGCTGCTGTTCACCGATACCCTGGTGCGGATCGTCCAGGCCGATGTGCCGCAGGAGTCCAAATGGACGCCGGAAGCCTATCAGGGGATCGTTGACCGCTATGTGACTCTGACGGCCCGACCCGGTGACCGGGTTCCGGATGTGGTGATCTGGCCCGAGGGGGCCCTGCCGGCCACGGCCAATGATGTCTTCGCGGCCGGCGCGCCCGACGGGGTGGCCATCGCCCGGGCGCTCCGACCCGGCCAGACCCTGCTGGTCGGCCTCGGCCGCGGCGAGGCCGATGCCACGGCCGAAGGCGGGGCGCGCTACTTCAACAGCCTGTTCGTCCTGCATGACGAGGGTGACACCGGGCTGCGGATCACCGGAATCTACGACAAGCACCGTCTGGTACCTTTCGGGGAATACCTGCCGATGGGTCGGTTGATGAGCCGGTTGGGGATTCGCAGCCTGGTGCACGTGCCCGCCGACTTCAGCGCGGGCCCGGTTCCGGCCCCGATCGCCGTGCCCGGGGCCCCGCCGGCCCAGCCGCTGATCTGCTACGAAAGCCTCTATCCCGGATTCACGCCGGGCGTGCAGGGACGGCCGGGCTGGATCGTCAATGTGTCGAACGACGCCTGGTTCGGTCGCACGTCCGGACCGCTGCAGCATCTCAATCTGGCCAGCTACCGGGCCATCGAGACCGGCCTTCCCGTGGTCCGGGCCACCCCGACCGGCGTGTCGGCGATGATCGATCCATGGGGCCGTATCGTCGACAACGCGCGGCTGGATCCCGGTGAAAGCGGGGTCATTGACGTCCGGCTGGCACAACCTGCGGCGATCACCCTGTACGGCCGGTTTGGCGATCTGCTGTTCTGGTTGGCGGTGGTCGCCAGCCTGGCCCTCGTGGCTTTTCGACCCGGCCGCCAGCACCGGAACACTACCGAGTAGGCATGATGGTTTCTCTGTTTTAAGGTGACATTCTGCTGCTGTGGGCGCATTGCAGGACAACCGAACAGAAAAGAAGGCGCTGGGTTTGGCGATGGCAAGAGGCGGCGGCGAGGATGGTCCCCATCCGGTAGATCGGCATGTTGGCCGGAGAGTCTGCGAAAAACGGATCAGCCTGGGCTACAACCAGAGTGACCTCGGGCGGGCTCTTGGGCTCACCTTCCAGCAGATCCAGAAATACGAAAAGGGCGCGAACCGCATCTCGGCCTCGAAGCTCTGGGATATCGCGCGCTTCTTCAAGGTCGACATCGGTTACTTTTTCGAAGGTCTGAACCAGGCCGGGGCCGGCGTCGGTGAAGGCGGGGCTCCCGCCTTCGACCACGACTTCCCGGCAACCCGCTACACGATCGAGGTGTCGCGTCTGGCCCCCCGGCTGTCCACCCGGCACCAGAAGCTGGTGCTGGAGCTGGTCCGGGAACTGGGCGAGAGCGGAACCGACGACGCCGGCTAGGGCGCGCCCGCCGGGCGGGACCGGCCAAAGTCCGGTGCCCGCGCCTTTTGCTCGGCCCAGTAGCGCACACCGTCGTCCGGCTTGAACATGGTACGCGGCGTACCATCGCGCGCCGCGACGGCGAAGGTATTGGTCGCCGCCTCATAATAGAGCACATCGCCATTCGGCCGCCGGACCGTTTCAACCGTGCCTGGCGGATGGTCGACGAAGGCCCGCATCTTGGCGAGATAGTCCGCGGACGACCGGGCCCCGAACGCTGCCCCGTTGCGCTGGAACAGGCGTTCGACCTTGGCGTCCACGGTCTCACGACGGTTGGTGGTTATCGGCGGGCGTTGCGGTGCGGGGCGGTCGGCCTGTGTGGGCACGCCGGGCCCATCCTCTCCGGCGGGCCGTGTCAGGTCCGCGGTCCGGTCGCGCGTCTCGACGGCCGAACCCGCATTGTCACACGCGCCGGGCCCCAGCAGCATCAGGACCCCCGCGATCATCAGCCCGCTCCCGGCGACAGGATTGCGCGCCATGTTTCCCTCCATGCGGTTGTGGTGATCTACCCATAGTTGAAAACGCGTGTTGCTGCAATGTTCCCCGTCGAACGCTTCCGCCTCGACGCCGCCCCTTGCCCTCGCTAGAGGAGCGGGATGTCCGAGGTCTCGTTGAACGCCCGAAGAGTCCTGCTGATCGTCGGTGGCGGCATCGCCGCCTACAAGGCGCTGGAGCTGGTGCGCCTGCTGCGCAAGGCGGGGGCCGGCGTGCGCACCGTCCTGACCGACGGGGGGGCGCAGTTCGTTACGCCCCTGTCGCTGGCGGCCCTGTCCGGCCATCCGGTGCACCACGCCCTGTTCTCGCCCGAGGACGAAACCGCCATGGGCCATATCGAGCTGTCGCGCTGGGCCGATCTGGTGGTCGTTGCCCCGGCCACGGCGGGCCTGATCGCCAAGGCGGCCAACGGCCTGGCCGATGACCTGGCCTCGACCACCCTTCTGGCCACCGACAAGCGGGTCCTGATGGCTCCGGCGATGAATGTGCGGATGTGGCAGCATCCCGCGGTTCAGGCCAATCTGGCGCGCCTCAGGGGCTTTGGCGGCCTGCATGCCGTGACAACCGTCGGGCCGGACGAGGGCGAGATGGCCTGCGGGGAATTCGGCCCGGGCCGCATGGCGGAACCGGCGGCGATCCTGTCGGCGATCTGCGCCCTGCTGACCGACGGCGGTCAACGGTCGTTGGTCGGGCGTCGGGCCGTGGTGACGGCCGGGCCGACCTTTGAGCCGATCGATCCGGTCCGGGGCCTGACCAACCGGTCCAGCGGCAAACAGGGCTATGCCATCGCCGCCGCCCTGGCCGAACGCGGGGCCGCGGTGACCCTGGTCTCCGGGCCGGTGGGTCTGGACGCGCCCGGGGGTGTGCACCGGGTCTGGGTCGAGACGGCTGTGGAGATGAAGGCGGCGGTCGATGCGGCCCTGCCGGCCGACATCGCCGTCATGTCCGCCGCCGTGGCGGACTGGCGCGTTGACGGGGTCGCGGGCGGCAAGATCAAGAAGGCCCCGGGCGGTCCGCCGTCGCTGGCCCTGATCGAGAATCCCGACATCCTGGCGGGCCTGTCCGCGCCGGGCCCGAACCGGCCGGCCCTGGTCATAGGCTTTGCCGCGGAAACCGCCGATCTCGAGACCAATGCCCGGGCCAAATTGTCCCGCAAGGGCTGTGACTGGATCATCGCCAACGACGTTTCGGATGATGTGTTCGGAGCCGACAGCAATTCGGTGACCCTGTTCCAGCGCGGTGGGTCCGAGGACGTCTGGCCGCGCCAGTCCAAGGCCGATGTGGCCCGCACCCTCGTCGACCGCATCGTCGATCATTTCGCCTGACCCCGACCGGAGCCTGCCGTCCATGACGACCGTGCGTATCGAACGCCTGCTCCATGCGGCGGGCCTGCCGCTGCCGGCCTATGAGACCGCCGGATCGGCCGGCATGGATCTGCGCGCCGCGATCGCCGATGACCAGCCCCTGACCCTGGCCCCGGGGGCGCGGGCCCTGGTGCCGACCGGGCTGAAGATTGCCCTGGAACCGGGTTATGAGGCCCAGGTCCGGCCGCGCTCGGGTCTGGCCCTGAAACACGGCGTCACCTGCCTGAACACGCCCGGGACGGTCGACAGCGACTATCGCGGCGAGGTCGGGGTGATCCTCGCCAACCTCGGGGCCGAACCCTTTGTCATTCGTCGCGGCGACCGCATCGCCCAGATGGTCATCGCCCGCCATGCGCAGGCGACCATGGTCGAGGTTCACGCACTCGATGACACGGCGCGGGGTACGGGCGGATTCGGGTCGACGGGTCGGTAGCCTGCCAGGACCTAGGCCTGGCGGAAGCCGAGGACGTCCTGCATGTCATAGAGGCCCGGCGGGCGTTTGCGGACCCAGGCGGCCGCGGCCACGGCCCCCCGCGCGAACAGTGACCGGTCGATGGCCTTGTGACTGAGGGTGACGACCTCGTCTTCCGAGGCAAACATGACCGTGTGTTCGCCGACGATGCCGCCGGCGCGCAGGGTGGCAAAGCCGATCCGGCCCGGTTCGCGTTCGCCGGTCAGGCCGTCATAGGGCGGGCTTTTCAGGTCGGAGAGGTCCGCGCCGCGTCCGGCGGCGGCGGCCTCGCCCAGCATCAGGGCCGTTCCCGAGGGGGCGTCGACCTTGCGCCGGTGGTGGGCTTCCAGCACCTCGATATCCCAGTCGCGGGCGTCCAGGCGCTGGGCGGCCTGTTCGACCAGCCCGATCAGCACATTCACCCCGAGAGAAAAATTGCCACTGCGCACGATCGCCACACTGGCGGCGGCGGCCGCCAGTTCGACCTCCTGGGCCTCGCTGAAGCCGGTCGAGCCGATCACCAGGGCGGGACCGCCCCGTTCAGCGCAGGTGCGGGCGAGGGCCATGGACGAGTCCGGGGTCGAAAAGTCGATGATGACGTCGCACAGGCTGAGGTCGGCCGTCTCGCCCCGGTCAAAACGGGCCGCGACCACCACATCCTCGCGGGCGTCGAGCACCTGGGAGACCGCGCGTCCCATTCGACCCCGGGCCCCCGAAATCCCGGCGTGGAACAGGGCCGTCACGCGGTGGTTTCTTTCGAACCCGGGGCCGCGCCGGAGGCCGGAGGCTCACCGCCCAGGATATCGGCCCAGAAGCGCTTGGCCTTGCCGGCGAAATTGGAATTGCGCGGACTCTGGTCCGCGCCGAAGGTCCCGGCCAGTTCTTCCATCAGCTCGCGCTGGCGGGCGGTCAGGTCGGTCGGAGTCTCGACGAACAGCTCGACCAGCAGGTCGCCGCGCTGCCGCCCGTTCAGGTGGGGCATGCCCTTGCCCCTGATGCGGACCGTCTTGCCGGTCTGGGCCCCGGCGGGAACCTGGACCCGGGCCTTGCACTGGCCGTCGCAGGCCTCGGACACCAGGCAGGGGGCGTCAATCTCGCCGCCCAGGGCCGCGGTGGTCATCGGCACGGGCACCGTCACCAGCAGGTCGAGGTTGTCCCGCTCGAACAATTCATGCGGTGTGACGGACAGGAAGACATAGAGGTCGCCGCGCGGCCCGCCACGCAGCCCGGAATCGCCCTCGCCCGACAGGCGGATGCGCGAGCCGTCGTCGACCCCGGCCGGGACCTTCAACGCCAGTTTGCGGGTTTTGCGGACCTGACCGTGGCCATGGCAGGTGGTGCAGGGCTCGGCGATCATCTGGCCGCCGCCGCCGCAGCGCGGGCAGGTTCGCTCGACCTGGAAGAAGCCGTTGGCCTGGCGCACACGTCCGGCCCCCTGGCAGGTGGTGCAGGTGACCGGCTTGGTGCCCTTTTTCGCGCCCGACCCTTCGCAGCCGTCGCAGGTGGCTGTCGAGGGGACGCCGATCTCGACATCGGCCCCGCGATAGGCCTGTTCCAGGGTGATCTCCAGATCGTAGCGCAGGTCCGAGCCGCGGCGCGGTCCGCTCTGCTGCTGGCGACCGCCCCGGCCGCCGAACACATCGCCGAAGGCGTCGCCGAACACCTGGGAGAAGATGTCGTTGACGTCGTGGAAGCCCTGCTGACCACCGCCGCCGCCGCCGTTGACCCCGGCATGACCGAACCGGTCGTAGGCGGCGCGCTTCTGTTCGTCCGACAGGACCGTGTAGGCCTCGGAGATTTCCTTGAACCGGGCCATGGATTCATCACAGCCGCCGTTGCGGTCGGGATGGTGGGCCATCGCGAGCTTGCGATAGGCTGACTTGAGCCCCGCCGCATCGATCGTGCGCTCGACGCCCAGAATTTCGTAATAATCACGCGCCATCAGGCGTTTGTCCTCTTACCCCTGGCCGACGGACCGTGCCTCTTGCCGGGCGCTGGTCCGGATCGGTCGACCCCACTGACATGGGGGCCGGGTCAAATGATGCAAGTTTCATGACAAGACCCCGCCTGCCGGCTGACAAGCGGGGCCCTGTTCATGTCAAGCGCCTGATCAGGCGCTCTTTTTCTCGTCGTCGCTGTCGTCGCCCTCGCCCGAGACTTCCTCGAACTCGGCGTCGACCACACCGTCGTCGGCGGGAGCCTCATCGGCGGCACCCTCGCCCTGCTGGTTGGCGTACATCGCCTCACCCAGCTTCATCGAGGCCTGGACCAGGGTATTGGTCTTGGTCCGGATGTCCTCGGCGTCGGTGCCCTCCTTGGCCGCCTTGAGCTCGGCCAGGGCGGTTTCGATCGCCGCCTTCTCGTCCGCGCCGACCTTGTCGCCGTGTTCGGCCATGGCCTTCTCGGTCGAGTGGACCAGGCTGTCGGCCGCGTTCACGGCCTCGACCAGGTCCTTGCGGGTCTTGTCGGCGGCCGCATTGGACTCGGCCTCCTTGACCATCTTCTCGATGTCGTCATCGGACAGGCCGCCGTTGGCCTGGATCCGGATCGACTGTTCCTTGTTGGTCGCCTTGTCCTTGGCGGTCACATGAACGATGCCGTTGGCGTCGATGTCGAAGGCGACCTCGATCTGGGGCATGCCGCGCGGTGCCGGCGGGATGCCCATCAGGTCGAACTGGCCCAGCACCTTGTTGTCCGAGGCCATCGGCCGCTCGCCCTGGAAGACCCGGATGGTCACGGCCGACTGGTTGTCGTCGGCGGTGGAGAACACCTGGCTCTTCTTGGTCGGGATGGTGGTGTTGCGCTCGATCAGCGGGGTGAACACACCGCCCAGGGTCTCGATGCCCAGGGTCAGCGGCGTCACGTCGAGCAGCAGCACGTCCTTGACGTCGCCCTGCAGCACACCGGCCTGGACCGCGGCCCCCAGGGCCACGACCTCATCCGGGTTCACACCCTTGTGCGGCTCCTTGCCGAAGAATTTCTTCACGGCCTCCTGGACCATCGGCATGCGGGTCATGCCGCCGACCAGCACCACTTCGTCGATGTCCGAGGCCTTGAGGCCCGCGTCCTTCAGCGCCTTGGCGCAGGGCTCGATCGTGCGCTGGACCAGGTCGTCGACCAGGGCTTCCAGCTTGGCGCGCGACAGCTTGATGTTCAGGTGCAGCGGGCCCGAGGCGTTCATGGTGATGAACGGCAGGTTGACCTCGTACTGGGTCGTGGAGCTGAGCTCCTTCTTGGCCTTTTCCGCCTCTTCCTTGAGGCGCTGCAGGGCCAGCTTGTCGGACCGCAGGTCGACGCCCTGTTCCTTCTTGAACTCGTCGGCCAGGTAGTCGACCAGACGCAGGTCGAAATCCTCACCGCCGAGGAAGGTATCGCCATTGGTCGACTTCACCTCGAACACGCCGTCGCCGATCTCGAGAATCGAGACGTCGAAGGTCCCGCCGCCGAGGTCATAGACGGCGATCTTCTGACCTTCGTTCTTCTCCAGGCCATAGGCCAGGGCGGCCGCGGTCGGCTCGTTGATGATGCGCAGCACCTCGAGGCCGGCGATCTTGCCGGCGTCCTTGGTCGCCTGACGCTGGGCGTCGTTGAAATAGGCCGGGACGGTAATGACGGCCTGGGTCACGGTCTCGCCGAGGTAGGCCTCCGCGGCCTCCTTCATCTTGCCGAGGGTGAAGGCCGAGATCTGCTGCGGCGAATAATCCTTGCCGTTGGCGCGCACCCAAGCGTCGCCGGTCGGTCCCTTGACGATCTCGTAGGGGACCATCTTCTTGTCCTTGGCCACCACCGGATCGTCGAAATTCCGCCCGATCAGGCGCTTGATCGCGAACAGGGTGTTGGTGGGGTTGGTCACCGCCTGACGGCGGGCGGGCTGGCCAACGAGGGTCTCGCCGCCGTCCTGGATGGCCACGACCGACGGGGTCGTGCGGTTGCCTTCCGCGTTTTCGATGACCTTCGGATTCTTGCCGTCCATGACGGCGACGCACGAGTTGGTCGTGCCGAGGTCGATGCCGATGATCTTGGCCATGGGCTTTTTTCTTTCACTCCAGCGGCGGGCGATGCGGCGGCCTTCAAGGAAGCGCGGCTCAGGATCGCCCCCATACGGTTCAGGGGTCAGGATGATCCGGGCGGAAAGCTCCGAGACGTTCGGGGCCTTCTCCGGTTGTTGCGGATATGGGAAAGACCTCAGGGGTCGCAAGGGCTTCGTCGCCACGCGGCGTGATTCCGGGGTCTATTTGCCCGTCCTTTCGCGATTTTCCCTGACGAACGGGCGCATGGAGCGCCAGGAGGCCCGGGATGGCGACGGCCAGGCAGCTTGAGACGGGGCTGGAGGGCTTCCGCTACTGGCCGGGCGCGCTGGGACCGCCGGACCAGTCCCGGCTGCTGGCCGAGGTCCGGACGGTGGTGGCCCGGGCCCCCTTCTATCGGCCCGAGACGCCGGGCGGCCGGCCGTTTTCGGTGTTGATGACCAACTGCGGACCGCTGGGCTGGGTTTCTGACCGGGCCGGCTATCGCTACCAGCCGCTCCATCCGGTGAGCGGACGACCCTGGCCGGCGATTCCGCCCCTGCTGCTGGACCTATGGGAGCGATTGACCGGCCACGACGCCCCGCCGGACGCCTGCCTGGTCAATCTGTACAGGGGACCGGCCCGCATGGGCCTGCACCAGGACCGGGACGAGGTCGACCTGACGGCACCGGTCCTGTCGGTCTCGCTCGGGGACACGGCCGTGTTCCGCATCGGTCCGGCGGCGGGCGGTCCGACGCGGGTGGTGCGGCTGGCGTCCGGGGACGTCTGTGCCCTGACCGGACCGGCGCGGCTGGCGCGGCACGGCATCGACCGGATTCTCCCGGACACGTCGCGACTGCTGTCCGGCGGGGGACGACTGAACCTGACCCTGCGCCGGGCCCGTTAAACCGGGACCGGGATCAGGGGTTCGTGACTCGACACCCGGCCCGGCTCAGGGTCACTGTGGATGTTCCCGTCCGTGTCCGGAGCTTCCCCTGATGACTGTGCTGATCCGGCCTGAAGGCCAGACCTCCGATGATTTTCGCTTCAGCCGCCGCGCGCTGGGCGGGCTGTTCTTCGCCGGCTATGCCACCGCGGCCCTGGCCCAGGACGCCCGGCCGGTGACGACCAGTGCCGAGGGCCTGGTAACCGCTGATGTGACCTATCCCGCGCCCGACGGCTTTGACCTGCCGGCCTATGTCGCCCGGCCCGACGGAGAGGGACCCTTTCCCGTGGTCATCGTCGTGTCCGAGATCTTCGGGGTGCATGAATATATCCGCGACATCTGCCGCCGGCTGGCCCGGGCCGGCTATGCGGCCATCGCGCCGGCCTTCTTCGTCCGGGTCGCGGACCCGGCCCCGCTCGAGGACATGCAGCAGGTCCAGGCCATCGTGGCCGCCGCCGGCTATGAGCAGGTGATGGGCGATGTGGCCGCCACCCTGGACTGGGCCAGCCAGCAGCTCTGGGCCAACAGCGAGCGGGTCGGGATCACCGGCTTCTGCTGGGGCGGCAAGGTGGTCTGGCAGGCCGCGGCCCGGTTCGCCGCGATCGACGCCGGGGTCGCCTGGTACGGACGCCTGGCCCCGCCGGAGGGGGCGACGCCGGAGCAGAGGGCCGCCAGCGCGCCCTGGCCGGTCGACTTGGCTGACGACCTGAAGGGTCAGGTTATCGGCCTCTATGGTGAAAACGATCGGGGTATTCCGCTGTCGAGCGTGGAATCCATGCGCCTGGCCCTGGCCCGGGCCGGAGCCTCGGGAGACGAGATCACCGTCTATCCCGGGGCCCCGCACGGTTTTCACGCCGACTACCGGGCCAGCTACACACCCGCCGCCGCAGCGGACGGGTGGAGCCGGTTGCTCGCCTTGTTTGCGGCGAAGCTGAAGACCTGATTTCAGGCCGTCTCGTCGAACTGGCCGCCGGTTTCGTCAGCCTTTTCGTAGGGGTTGGAGCCGGCAGGGGCGGTTCCGGCCGTCGGGCCCGAACCCCGGGCGGCCACCACGACCATGGCCGGCCGCACCGTGCGGCCGAACAGGGCGAAGCCGGGCTGAAGGGTCTGGATCACCGTCCCGCCCGCGACCGTGTCCGACGGCTGCTCCATCACCGCCTGGTGCTGATGCGGATCGAAGGTTTCGCCCGCCTCGGGGGCCACCCGCTTCAGGCCGTTGGCCTCGAAGGCCGACAGCAGGGATTTCTCGATCAGCTCCAGACCGGTCACCAGGTTGGTGGCCACGGGATCGGCGTCGCGCGGCGCGGCGGTCAGGGCGCGCTGCAGGCTGTCGGCCACCCCCAGCAGATCCTTGGAGAAGCGCTGGATGGCGTAGGCGCGCGCGTCATTCATCTGGCCCTCGGCGCGACGCCGGGTGTTGTCGGCCTCCGCGGCCGCGCGCAGGGCACGGTCCTTCCACTCGTCGCGCTCGGCGATCAGGGCGTCGATCGGGCCGAGGCCGTCATCCGGGGTCTCGGGGCCGCTCGCCTGGGCGATGTCGGCTTCCAGTTCGGTATCGATGGGGTCGTCGTTGATGTCGCTCACGTGTCCTGTCCGTCCAGCATTCTTCCCAGCACCCGGGCGGTGTAGTCCACCAGCGGGATGACTCGGGCGTAATTCAGTCGCGCGGGGCCGATGACGCCGATGGCGCCGACGACCCTCTGTCGGCCCGTCATATAGGGTGCGGCGATCAAGGCGGAACCCGACAATGAAAACAACCGTGTTTCAGCCCCGATAAAAATGCGTACCCCCTGGGCCTCGGAGACCCCGTCGAGCAGACCGATCAGCTGTTCCTTCTGCTCAAGGTCGTCGAACAGGACCCGTACGCGCTCGAGATCCTCGGCCGTCTCGCGATTGTGCAGCAGGTTGGCGCGGCCGCGCACGATCAGCGAACGGTCGCGCTCGGCCCCGCCGGACCAGGCGGCCATGCCGTCCTCGACCAGCCGGGCGGCGGCGGCGTCCAGGGCCTGGCGGGCCGCGGCCAGTTCGGCCCCCATCTCGCTGCGGGCCTCGGCCAGCGGGCGACCCTTGAGGCGGGCGTTGAGGAAGTTGGAGGCCTCCTGCAGGGTCGAGGGGGTGACTCCCGCCGACAGCGGCATGATGCGGTTCTCGACCGAACCGTCGTCGCCGACGAGGATGGCCAGCGCCTGATCGTGGCCGAGGGCGACGAATTCGACGTGTTTGACGCCGGCGTCGCGCACGGGTGAGGCGACGATGCCGGCCCCCCCGGCCAGGCCGGACAGCAGGTTGGTGGCCTCGTCCAGCGCCTCATCGAAGCCGCGGCCGCGGCCGGCGAGGCGACCGTCGATCTCGCGCCGCTCTTCCTGGCCGATGTCGCCGATCTCGAGCAGGCCGTCGACGAACAGGCGCAGGCCGGCATGGGTGGGGATGCGACCCGCCGAACTGTGCGAGGCGGCGAGCAGACCGGCCAGGGTCAGGTCCTGCATGGTGTTGCGGATCGAGGCCGGGGACAGATGGACGCCGCCGCGCGACAGGGTGCGTGAGCCGACCGGGTCGCCGGTCTCGAGATAGGATTCGACGATCCGGCGGAAAATATCGCGGGCCCGGCCGTCAAGCGCAGCCAGTCCGCCCCCTGCGGCGAGGGGGGTGGGGCCGAACGGTGAACGGTTGGGGGCATACAGGCTCACCCTTTCAGGATAAGCAGCGCCGCTCCCGCTTGCCAGAAGGAACGTCAAATGACCTCGATCCGCCCCTCGGAACGTCAACCCGACCAGCTGCGTGCCGTGACGCTGGAAACCGGCGTCAACCGCTATGCCGAGGGGTCGTGCCTGGTGACGTTCGGCCACACGAAGGTTCTGGTCACGGCCTCGGTCGAGGACAAGGTGCCGGGCTGGATGCGCAACAGCGGCCAGGGCTGGGTCACCGCCGAATACGGCATGTTGCCGCGGGCGACCCATACGCGTGGCCGGCGCGAGGCCGCCAGCGGCAAGCAGTCCGGCCGGACCCAGGAGATTCAACGTCTGATCGGTCGCTCGATGCGGGCCGTGGTCGACATGAAGGCCCTGGGCGAGCGTCAGGTGGTGCTGGACTGCGACGTGATCCAGGCCGACGGCGGCACGCGCACGGCGGCCATCACCGGGGCCTGGGTGGCCATGGCCAGTGCCTTTGACTATCTGCGCGCCGAGGGGGTGATGAAGACCGACCCGATCCTCGACCAGGTCGCCGCGGTGTCATGCGGCGTGTTTCAGGACCTGCCGGTGCTGGACCTCGACTATGAGGAGGACTCCACCGCCGAGGCCGATTCCAACTTCGTCCTGACCGGCGCGGGCCAGATCGTCGAGATCCAGGCCACCGGCGAGAAGCGCGGCTTTTCGCGGCCCGAGTTCGACCGGCTGTTCCAGCTGGCCGAGGGCGGCTGTGCCGATCTGTTCGCCCTGCAGCGGGCTGCGCTGAAGCGCTAGGGCGCGACGTGGCCGGGTTCTTCAGGTCGGAGAACCCGCGCCCGGGTGCCGGCGGGGCCCGTTTGTGGCCTTGGTCCCGGGACGGCCGGCCCGGAGCGCGTCCCGGTCCCCGTGCGGATGTCCCGCCTGTGGCTTCGGGGTATCGTCGTGCGGCGAACCGGGGCATCGTGCGGGATCTGACCGACCCGACGACCGGAGACCTGCCATGCGCACCGCCCACGCCCTCGCCTTTCTCGCCGGCCTGTCTATCCTTTCGGCCTGTGACAAACCCGGGGAGACGCCGGTCGACGCCGTCGAGGTCGTGGCCCCCCCGGCAATCGTGATGCCGGCTGACGCCCCGCCCCAGGAGGAGGTCGATCCCGGCCTGTCGCCGGCTGCGGCCGGGGTCGAGGGGTCCTGTCTGTCCGAAGTCGGGGCTGCCGCCGCGGGCCGGCTGGTCGAGCGGTGCATCCAGGTCAGCCCGGCCACCCGCCCGCCATGCAACGTCCAGAATCGCTGCGCCCTGATCCAGGGGGAAATCGACCGCTCCTGCGCCATGTATGGACCGGACGAGGCCCGCCCGCCCGAATGCACCGCCTGACAGGTTGCCGTGCTCAGCCGAGGCCGCGGGGCCGTAACCAGTCCAGGATGACTTCGTGTGCGGCCCGGTCGTAGACGCCCGACGTTCCGGACAGGGCGTTCTGGCCCGGATCGGCCCGGATCCAGCGCGGGACTCCGTCGGGCCGGAAGCCGAAACGCTCGCGGAAGGCCCGGACGAACGCGGTCTCGCCGGAAAAGCCATGCTGGGTCGCGATCTCGGCGAGCGGCGGCAGGGTGGCCTGATGCATACGGATGGCGACATAGGCGCGATCCAGCCGCCGGTTGAGAATACAGGCCTGGACGCCGCCGGTCGATTCGAAGGCGCGGTACAGGCTGCTGCGCGAGACCCCCAGCGAGCAGGCGATCCATGCGGTCTCGATCGGTCCCTGGGACAGAAGGGCGTCGATCAGGCGCAGGGCGCGCTGGCGAATGGTGCGATGGATCGCTTCGGTCTGCAGCGGGGTCACGAGGCCTGTCTTGCCCAGTAAGCGTTCGGCGATGACGAAGGTCGCCTCGATGGCGGCCACCCCTTCGTCCTCGGACAGGTCGCCGGCGACGTCGCACAGCGTGCGCAGGTGCGAGCTGACCAGCTGTCCGCCGGCGCCGGTTGAGGGCAGAACCAGGCCGTGCAGACCCCGCCCCGCCAGCCAGGACGGCAGGCTGCTGCGCGGGACCATGAGGTTGATGACGTCGATTCCGTCGGTCCGCGAGGCCGAGGGACGGGCCAGGTCCCGGAACTGCACCGACCCGGCCGCCGCATCCACATTGCGGCCGTCGCAATCCCCGACCGTGCGGGTCTGGTTCAGGATGACGCTGATATGGTCGATGCCCGAACGACCGATCTGGCCCGGACCCCGGGTCAGGGTCTGGGGCACGGACAGGGCCCGGGCGACCGATCCGGTGCCGAAACCGTAGGCGGTGGTCTGACTGCTGAAACCGGTGGCCCCGGCGGCGGCGACCTCCGAGACGTCATAGAGGTCGGCGATCGATTGCCGGTAGCCGTCGAAGGCATCGGAACGCCCGTCGGATGACAGGGACCAGGCGACACTGACCGGACCAGACCGGGAGCCGGATTTTTCGCCCAAGAGGACACGCTGTACTAACCGGCCGCCGATACCAGCCACCTCTTCTATTGCAGATATATCGGCGTTGGAGAACTGGAATATTCACGGCCACCGTTGGCGGAAATCTCTCCGATTTCAGCGACTTTTCCGCCCGGGACGGATCGCGTCCGCGGCCCCGGAAACGCAGGGGTCGGACGGCCCGGCGAACGCGCGCTTGACAATGTTAGATACTTAGCTAATCATTGATACATGAACCGGGTATTCAAGGCATTGGCTGATCCGACGCGCCGCAGGGTGCTGGAGTTGTTGCGGGCGCAGCCCATGACGGCCGGGGCCCTGTGCGACCATTTTCCGGTCTCGAAGCCGACCATGTCGGCCCATTTCGCCGTGCTGCGCGAGGCCGATCTGGTCGACAGCCGCAAACAGGGCACGACCGTCACCTACCGGCTCAAATTGTCGGTGCTGGAGGAGGCCCTGCTGGGCTTCTCCCAGTCCTTCGGCATCGGGGCCGGTGCCGCGACCGGCACGGCCGACCCCGATCCGGCACCCCGGCGCACCAAACCCAGCAAAGGACCCCTCGCATGACTCTCAAGACCCTGTTTCCCGCCCTGATCCTCGCCGGTCTGCTGCTGGCCCTGGCCGCCGGCCTGAGACTCGCCGAAGGCAATGGCCTGATCGACGGCGAGACCGCCCGTCGCGGGGTCCAGGTGGCCATCGGCCTGATCCTGGCCGGTTTCGCCAACCGGATGCCCAAACAGATCCGTCGCTGGCGCGGCGCCGCGGCCGACGCCCGTGAACAGCGGGCCCTGCGGGTCGGGGGCTGGTCCCTGACCCTGGCCGGCCTGGTTCATGCGGCGCTGTGGGCCTTCGCCCCGTTGGCCGTCGCCGACACCCTGGCCATGGCGGTGGTGGCCACGGCGACCCTGATCACGCTCGGCTATGCCCTTTGGGCCATGGTCCTGTGCCGCGCCGCCGATACCGGATCCGCGCACTCCTGACCCGGTCCGTCGTCGCGCATGAAAAAGGCCCCGCCGTCGCCGGCGGGGCCTTCATCAATTCAGACCGGATACCGGCCCGGTCGGCATCTAGTCGCGACGCGGACGGCTGCGACCACGGTCACCGCCGCCACCGCCGCCTTCACGCTTGCGGCCACCGCCGCCGGTGTCCTCGGTCAGCGCCGGTTCGCCACGCTCGGCGCGGTCGGCGTTGATCTTGTCGGTAAGGTCCTCACCGGTCGTCTGGTCGACGACCTTCATCGACAGCTTGGTCTTGCCGCGATCGTCGAAGCCGAGGAATTTGACTTTGACGTCCTGGCCTTCGGTCAGGACGTCAGCCGGGTTGGCGACGCGCTCCAGGGCGATCTGGGACACGTGGACCAGGCCGTCCTTGGCCCCGAAGAAATTCACAAAGGCCCCGAAGTCGACGACCTTCACGACCTTGCCGGAATAGATGGTGCCGGGCTCGGGCTCGGACACGATCGACGAGATCCAGGCCTTGGCGGCGTCGATCTTTTCCTGGTCCGAGGCGGCGATCTTGACGGTGCCGTCGTCCTCGATGTTGACCTTGGCACCGGTCTTTTCGACGATCTCGCGGATGATCTTGCCGCCGGTGCCGATGATGTCGCGGATCTTGTCGGTCGGAACCTTGATCGACTCGATCTTGGGCGCGTACTCGCCCAGCTCGGTGCGGGCACCGTCGATGGCCTTGTCCATCTCGTCGAGGATGTGCAGACGGCCGGCCGAAGCCTGGGCGATCGCCTTGCGCATGATCTCTTCGGTGATGCCCGCGACCTTGATGTCCATCTGCAGGCTGGTGATGCCTTCGCGCGTGCCGGCCACCTTGAAGTCCATGTCGCCGAGGTGATCTTCGTCACCCAGGATGTCGGACAGGATGGCGAACTCGCCGGAGGGCTCGAGGATCAGGCCCATGGCGATGCCGGAGACCGGACGCACCAGCGGCACGCCGGCATCCATCAGCGCCAGAGAGGCCCCGCAGACCGTGGCCATCGAGGACGAACCGTTGGACTCGGTGATCTCGGACACCAGGCGGATGGTGTAGGGGAAGTCTTCCGAGGTCGGCAGCATCGGACGGATCGCCCGCCAGGCCAGCTTGCCGTGACCGATTTCCCGACGTCCCGCGCCGCCCATCCGACCGGTCTCGCCGACCGAATAGGGAGGGAAGTTGTAGTGCAGGAGGAATTTCTCCTTGTAGGTCCCGGCCAGGGCGTCGACGTATTGCTCGTCCTCGCCGGTGCCCAGGGTGGCGACCACGATGGCCTGGGTCTCACCGCGGGTGAACAGGGCCGAACCGTGGGTCCGCGGGAAGACGCCGACTTCCGAGACGATCGAACGCACCTTGTCGAGGGCACGGCCGTCGACGCGGTGGCTGTTGTCGATGATGTCGCGACGCAGGACGTTGGCTTCACATTCCTTGAAGGCCACGCCGAACCGCGAGGCGTCGACGCCGTCGGGGTTCTCGTCGGTCTTCACCAGGGCGGCGGAGGCCTTCTTCTTGGCCGCGCCGACCGCTTCGTGACGGGCGTGCTTGGCGACGTGGGTGTAGGCGGCCTTGATGTCCTCGCCGACCAGCTTCTTGATGTCGGTGACGATGGCGGAGACGTCGTCGGCCTGGAAGTCGAAGGGCTCCTTGGCGGCGTGCTCGGCCAGGTCGATGATCGCGTCGATCACCGGCTGCATGCCGCGATGCGCGAACATCAGGGCGTTGAGCATGATGTCTTCCGAGAGTTCCTTGGCCTCGGACTCCACCATCATCAGGGCGTCCTGGGTGCCGGCGACGACGAGGTCGAGCTGGCTGTCCGGAAGCTGGTCGAGGGTCGGGTTGAGGACGAACTCACCGTCGACATAGCCGACGCGGGCCGCGCCGATCGGACCCATGAACGGGACGCCCGAGATGGTCAGGGCGGCCGAGGCGGCGATCATGCCCAGCACGTCCGGATCGTTTTCCATGTCGTGCTGCAGCACGGTGATGACGACCTGGGTCTCGTTCTTGAAACCCTTGACGAACAGCGGGCGGATCGGCCGGTCGATCAGGCGGGAGACCAGGGTCTCCTTCTCGGTCGGGCGACCTTCACGCTTGAAATAGCCACCCGGGATCTTGCCGGCGGCGAAGGTTTTTTCCTGGTAGTTGACGGTCAGGGGGAAGAAGTCGAGACCGGGCTTGGGCGCGCGGCCGTAGACGACCGTGGCGAGCACAACGGTCTCGCCGTAGGTGGCCAGAACGGCACCGTCGGCCTGGCGGGCGATACGGCCCGTCTCCAGCGTCAGCGGGCGGCCGGCCCAGTCGATCGTCTTGCGTTTGATATCGAACATGTTTTGTCTTTCGTCGTCCCGCGGGCGGATTCCGCGCGGGGTCCCATAATCGGGTGGAGCGTCGGGCGTTCAGTCCTTCGATCCGGAGGTCGCCGCGCCATCGCGGAAGACCCTGGAGTAAAAGAGGACCGGTCTGGCCCTCGCGTCATGCGCCGATACGTCCGGCGGCGCGCCGGTACTTAGGTGCGGAACGAGGCGCGGACGTGACCGTCGCGCGCCTCGAGAATGACTTCCGCGGAAAACCGGGGCCTAGCGGCGCAGGTTCAGCTTGCCGATCAGGGCGGTGTAACGCTCGCGATCGACCTTGGTCAGGTGGTCAAGAAGGCGACGACGCTGCGAGACCATCTTGAGCAGGCCGCGGCGCGAGTGGTTGTCCTTCTTGTGGGTCTTGAAGTGCTCGGTCAGGTTGGCGATGCGCTCGGTGAGGATCGCGACCTGGACTTCGGCGGAGCCGGTGTCGCCCGAGGTGCGGGCGTTGTCGGCGATAACTTCGCCCTTGCGTTCAGCAGTAATCGACATCGGGTGGCTCCTTGATGGGCCTGTCGCGCGGCGCGCTACTGGTGGCGGGCGGGCAGGCTAGAGGTTAAAGACGCGGTCGGGTTCAAGCCGACCGGCCCGCATCTCGCAGAGCGCCACGAGCGTCTGGCCCTGAAAGGCGGAAACGGTTCTTGAGCCCTCCCGAAGGCGGCTCTTGAGTGTTTCGACCTGTCTGGGGAGCAGTACGATCGGCCGTCCCTGCCGAAGCGAGAAGGCATCTTGATCCGTAACGGCCAGCTCCGGGATGTCGTCCAGGGCGGTCGCCACGGGAAGAAGACCTTCCAAGGCGGCGTCCCTATGCACCAGATCGGCGAGAATATCCAGTGTCACGGCGTTATCGGTCGAGAACGGCCCGACCCGCTCGCGGCGCAGGGCCGAAACATGCCCCTCGGCCCCCAGCATCAGGGCCAGATCGCGCGCCAGGGAGCGGACATAGACGCCCTTGCCGGTGCGGATGGTGATCTCGACATGGTCGGCGTCGGGACTGGCGGAGACGGCCGCCTCATGGATGGTGACGCGGCGGCTGGCCAGTTCAAATTCGGCCCCGTCCCGGGCCAGGTCATAGGCACGCTGGCCGTCGACCTTGATGGCCGAAAAACGCGGCGGGGTCTGGTCGATCTCGCCGACGAAACCCGGCAGGGCCGCACGCACGGATTCGACCGACGGGCGCACGTCCGACCGGCCGATGATCTCGCCTTCGCGGTCGACACTGGCGGTCGAAACGCCCCAGTTGATCGTGAAGCGATAGATCTTCTGCGCCTCCATCATCTGGGACACGGTCTTGGTCGCCTCGCCCAGCGCAATCGGCAGGATGCCGCTGGCCAGGGGGTCGAGCGTACCGGCGTGACCGGCCTTCTGGGCGTTGAACAGGCGGCGAACCTTCGAGACGGCCTCGGTCGAGCCCATGCCGAACGGCTTGTCGAGACAGACCCAGCCGTGGATGGGATCGCCCTTCTTCTGGCGACCCATCAGGAGCCTTCCCTTGGCCCTGACGCGCTGCGCGCCGCTTGAGGGCCGGGATCCGGAGCGTCGTTCTCGTCGTCCTCGACCGGGACGCGGAAGACGTCGGCCTGGACGCGGGGGTTGTCGAGGATCCGGTTCAGCCGCTCGGCGGCGGCAAAGCTGACGTCGTGACGGAAGCGCAGGTCGGGGGTGAAACGCATCTCGATATGCCGACCCAGGGCTCCGCGCAGGAATTTGGCATGGACGTTCAGCGCCTTGACGATCTCATCGACATGGCCCGCGACAGGGTCGGTCTCGATCCCCGCTCCGAGCGGTTCGACGAAACAGGTGGCGTGCTTCAGGTCCGGCGACAGCCGCACCTCGGTGACGGTGATCGAGACGCCGGTCAGGGCCGGGTCGCGGATTTCGTTCTCGCGCATCACCTCGACGAGGGCATGGCGGATCATTTCCGAGGCGCGCAGCTGGCGCTGACTGACGGTGCCGGCCTTGGCGGCGGGCTTGGCACCCTTGGGCTTGCGGTTACTCATGTGAGGTCCTCCACGCTCGCCGGGGATCGGACCCGGACGGAAAAGCGAAGGGGCGGGGTCTAGTCCTGACCGACCGCCCTGTCCAGTTGCGTGCCCGGATCGGCTAGCGACTGGTCGGCGGCGGGGGCGGTTCGTCGAGGCCGGGCCCGGCCGGCGGCATCGACCACTCACCGCGCCAGTTGTAGGCCAGTCGCACGCAGTGGCGCAGGGTTCCGTCCGACCAGCGGCCGACCGCATGGAGTTCGAGCGGGCGGGCCAGCCGCACGCGCCCGATCGCCAGCCAGGTCTCCTCGGCCCCCGGGCACAGGGCCCGGCTGAGGCCACGGCCGTCGCCGACCGGAGCGATGCTGTAGATGTTCGGCGCGGTGACACCCTCGGGCAGGGCGTCGCGCACGCGCTCAGGCCCGCCACGGCGGATTTCGGCCGAGCCGCGCTGGCTCGTGGAGATCAGTCGGCGCACGCTGATGGATCCGAACAGGCTGCGCTCGACCTCGAGGGTCACGCCCCGGGTCAGCGCCTGGGTCAGCCGATCGGCGGCGTCATAGGCGAGATAGCGGGTGTCGCCGGCGGCCGCGGGGCCGGCCGGGACCGCGAGGAGCAGGGCAAGGATCAGCAGGGGACGCATGACAGCATCATCCGGTCCGGTTGCGGCGGAAGTCGGGCGTAGCCTCCCCGCCGCGCGGCGACGGGGAGGCGGGCCGGATTACAGCGTGCGCTGGATCTCTTCGACGGTGAAGCACTCGATGTAGTCGCCGGCCTTGATGTCGTGGAAGCCCTGGAAATGCATACCGCACTCCTGGCCCGCCGGGACCTCGTTGACCTCGTCCTTGAAGCGCTTGAGCGTTGCCAGCGTGCCCAGTTCCAGAACCACCACGTCGTCGCGGATGATCCGGACCTTGGCCCCCTTGCGAACCACGCCCTCCGACACCCGGCAACCGGCGATCTTGCCGGTCTTGGAGATGTCGAACACCTGCAGCACGGCGGCATTGCCGAGGAAGGTTTCGCGCTGGAGCGGGGCCAGCATGCCCGAGAGCACGCCTTTGATGTCGTCCAGCAGGTCGTAGATGATCGAATAGTAGCGGATTTCCACGCCCTCACGCTCGGCCAGTTCGCGGGCCTGTTTCGAGGCACGGACGTTGAAGCCGAGGATGGGCGCACCGGCCGACTTGGCCAGCTGGACATCGCTTTCGGTGATACCGCCGGCACCGGACATGATGGTGCGGGCCCGGACCTCGTCGTTGCCCATCTTGTCGAGCGAACCGACGATGGCCTCGGCCGAACCCTGGACGTCGGCCTTGATGAGGACCGGCAGTTCCGAGACCTTCTTGGACTGGAGCTTGGACATCATGTCGACCAGCGACACCTGGTTGATACCGCCGGTGGCCTTGTCGCGACGCAGACGGTCACGATAGTCGGTCAGTTCACGGGCACGGGCCTCGGATTCGACCACGGCGAAGGGTTCGCCGGGGCCGGGAGCCTCGTCGAGGCCGAGGATCTCGACCGGAATGGCGGGACCCGCCGCGTCCAGCTGTTCGCCGCGCTCGTTGAGCAGGGCGCGAACCTTGCCCCAGGCGGAGCCGGCCACGACGATGTCGCCGCGCTTCAGCGTGCCGCGCTTGACCAGGACGGTGCCGACCGGGCCGCGGCCCTTGTCGAGCTTGGATTCGATGACCACGCCTTCTGCCGAACGCTCCGGATTGGCGCGCAGGTCCATCATTTCCGCCTGGACCAGGATGGCCTCGATCAGACCGTCCAGATTGGTGCGGTTCTTGGCCGAGACCTCGATGATCTGGGTGTCGCCACCCAGGCTCTCGGAGATGACCTCGTGCTGCAGCAGCTCGTTGATGACCTTCTGCGAATTGGCGTCCGGCTTGTCGATCTTGTTGACGGCCACGATCATCGGAGCCCCGGCCGCCTTGGCGTGCTGGATGGCCTCGATAGTCTGGGGCATGACGCCGTCGTCGGCGGCCACGACCAGGACCACGATGTCGGTGACGTGAGCCCCGCGGGCCCGCATGGCGCTGAACGCCGCGTGACCCGGGGTGTCGAGGAAGGTGACGCGGGCGTCGTTGGGCAGACGGACCTGATAGGCCCCGATGTGCTGGGTGATGCCACCGGCCTCGCCCGAAGCGACGTCGGTGGTGCGCAGGGCGTCCAGCAGCGAGGTCTTGCCGTGGTCGACGTGACCCATGATGGCCACGACTGGGGCGCGCGGCGTGGTCGCCCCGCTGTCATCGTCGGGCGCGAGGAAGCCGGTCTCGACGTCGCTTTCCGAGACGCGACGCACGGTCATGCCGAACTCGTCGGCCACCAGTTCGGCGGTATCGGTGTCGATGACGTCGGTGATCTTCACCATCAGACCCTGACGCATCAGGAATTTGACGATGTCGACACCGCGCACGGCCATCCGGTTGGCCAGATCGCCGACGGTGATGATGTCGGGAATGACGACTTCACGCGGACGGTTCGGCGCATCGGTGGAGCCACCCTTGCGCTTTTCCTTCTCGCGTTCGCGGGCGCGGCGGACCGAAGCCAGCGACCGCATGCGCTCGGCGGTATCGCCGTCACCGGCCAGGGCCTGGATGGTCAGGCGGCCTTCGCGGCGCTTGGGCTCGCCGCGTGTGCGGCTGACAGCCTTGCCGGCGTCGGAGAAGCGCTTGTCGCGGTCGTCCTCGGGCCGGATCGGACGGCCGAAGCCGCCACCGGGCGCGCGACTGGGACGGGCGACCTCGGGCGTCGACGGCGGCTGGTTGGCACCGCGCGGACCGGCGGCACCCGGGCGGGCGGCTCCGGGACGGGTGGCACCGGGTGCCGGACGCGGCGTCAGGGCAGAATAGCGGACCGGTTCGGCCGGCCGTCCGGCCGCACCCTGCGGGCGGGCCGTCTGGGGACGGTCGGAATAGGCGCGTTCACCGCCGCCCATGGCTTCCTCACGGGCCGAGCGACCGCCGAAGGCGGGGCGGTCGGCGGCGGCGGCCGGGGCCCGGGTCGGGGCCTTGGGCACGCGCTTGCCGAAATTGACCACCGGACGGGCCGGCGGGGCCGGGCGGGCCGGGGCGGCGGGGGTCTCGACAACCGGCGCGGCGGCGACCGGTGCCGGCGCGGCCGGAGCCTCGGCGGTCGGAGCGGCGGGCTCGGCCTTGGCCGGGACCGGAGCCTTGGGCGCACGGGCCGGAGCCTTGGCGGCCGGAGCCAATTTGGCGGCCTCGGCGCGCGCGGTCTCGGCGGCGGCCCGGGCGGCGGCGGCATCGGCCTGGGCGGCGGCGGCGGCCTTTTCGGTCGCGGACGCCTGTTCGCGCGCCGCGGCGTCGCGGCGGGCCTGTTCGGCGGCGGCGGCCTTGGCCCGTTCGGCCTGGGCCTTGGTGGCCAGTTCAATGGCGCGGCGGCGGGCTTCCTGCTCCTCGGTCGACAGGCTGCCGCCAGCGGGTTGGGCGGCCGTCGGACGCGGGGCCTGGGGGGCCGGAGTTTCGGGGCGCGGACGGGCGACGTCAAAGCCCTGCGGGCGTTGATGTCCGGGCGTTGCCCCGGGGCGTCGCTTGGTCTCGACCACGACCGTCTTGGTCCGGCCGTGACTGAAGCTCTGGCGCACGGTGCCGGTCGAGACCGAGCCCGTCGGGCGCGGCTTCAGGCTCAGCGGCGCACGGGGGCCCGTCTGGGACGGCGTCGTGCCGCCCGCTGCCGGGGTGCCCGGGTCCTGGCCTTCGTTGGTCTTGTCGTTCTCGTCGCTCATCCGGTCGCTTTACTCGGGGCGGAGAATCCCGCCATCGTCTCGTTCAAACACAAATAGCCGCGCGTGGCCCCACCTCCCCGTTCAGGAGGCGGAACCCCGCCCGTCAAAACCCATTCCGGGGGCTTCATCCGATCCGTCCCCGGTCTCGAGTCCAGGGCGTTCCTGGAGCCAGTCCCGAGGGTGGAGCGGTCGAAATCCCGCCAGTCGCTCGACCTCTACGGTCCAGCGATCGGCCCGCCCGCCCGCAAGCAGGACGGCGTGTATCGCATTTTCCAGCCCAAGGGCCAAACTCAAATCGTCCGCACTGAAGGTGCCGCAGACTTTGGGTGGCGGTTGCTGGTGCCGGGCGAGGCCCAGAAGCTTGCCGCGACCGTCCTGTGAACCGTCGCTCGCCTCGATCAGCCAGGCGGCCTTGCCGGCACGGATCGCCGCTGCCGACTTCTCGAACCCAGAGATAAGCACGCCTTCGCGTCGGGCAAGGCCCAGCTGGTCGAGAACCCGACGCACCAGCAGGGCCTCGACGGTGTCCGCGAGGTCGGTGGCCGGCCTGAGCGGGGCCTTGGCGGCCCGCGAAAACAGGTTTTTCCGGACTGCGGTCTCGACCGAGGCCCGGTCGGCGGCGACCCAGAGGCCGCGGCCGGGCAGTTTGCGACCCAGGTCGGGGGCGACCGAGCCGTCCGGGGCGGCGACGAAGCGGATCAGACGAGATTCTTCCATGACCTGGTGCGTGACCAGGTCGCGGCGTTCCCTATCGATCGTTGCGTCGCGCAATCCCATGAACGGCCCGGCGTCCCATCACGCGTCGCTGGGGGTTTCGGGGTCCCCGGCGGGGACCTCCGTCTCGAGATCGTCGTCCGCGTCGCCGTCAGCCTCGGCCGGGGCGTCGAACACGGCCTCGGCGTCGAGAACAGCGTCTTCGCCGGCCTCTTCGTACTCCGGCTCGGGTTCCGGCTGCGGCAGTTCCGAGGCGTCGATCCAGCCGGCGGCCACGCGGGCCTGGAGGATCAGCATTTCGGCATCCGCCTGGGCCAGGTTGAAGCTTTCCAGCACGCCGGGCAGTTTGATCCGCTCGCCGTCCTTGATGTCGAAGCCGCCGCGGATTTCGTCGGTGGCCAGGTCGGCCAGGTCGTCGACCGTCTTCACGCCACCCTCGCCGAGGGCCACGGCCATCGGCAGACTCACGCCCGGAACCTGCAGCACGGCGTCCTCGACCCCGAGCTCGATACGCCTGGCGTCCAGCACGGCGGCCTGTTTGGCCAGATAGTCGGCGGCGCGGGCCTGGAGTTCCTCGGCCGTGTCCTCGTCGAAGCCTTCGATCTCGGAGATTTCATAGGCCTCCACGAAGGCCAGGTCCTCGACCGTGGCGAAGCCTTCGGTGACCAGCAGCTGGGCGATGACCTCGTCGACGTCGAGGGCCTCCTGGAACAGCTGGGTCCGTTCGGCGAACTCGCGTTGGCGACGCTCGGAGTCCTGGGACTCGGTGATGATGTCGATCTGCCAGCCGGTCAGCTGCGAGGCGAGGCGCACGTTCTGGCCGCGACGGCCGATGGCCAGCGACAGCTGCTCATCGGGCACGACGACCTCGACGCGGTCGGCTTCCTCGTCCAGCACGACCTTGGAGACCTCGGCCGGGGCCAGGGCGTTGACGATGAAGGTCGGCTCGTCCGGGTTCCACTGGATGATGTCGATCTTCTCGCCCTGCAGTTCGGCGACGACGGCCTGGACGCGCGAACCGCGCATACCGACGCAGGCCCCGACCGGATCGATCGAGGAGTCGTTGGACAGGACGGCCATCTTGGCGCGCGAGCCGGCGTCGCGCGCGGCGGCGCGGATCTCGATGACGCCGTCGTAGACTTCGGGCACTTCCTGGGCGAACAGCTTGGCCATGAAGCCCGGATGGGCGCGCGACAGCATGACCTGCGGACCCTTGGCCTCGGCGCGGACGTCGTAGATGTAGGTGCGGATGCGGTCGCCGATGTTGAACACCTCGCGCGGGATCGAGTCGTTACGGCGCATGATGCCCTCGCCCCGGCCCAGATCGACGATGGTGTTGCCGTATTCGACGCGCTTGACCGTGCCGTTGACGATCTCGCCGACGCGATCCTTGAACTCTTCGTACTGGTTGGCGCGCTCGGCCTCGCGGACCTTGCCGGTCACGACCTGGCGGGCCATCTGGGTCTGGACCCGGCCGAATTCGAACGGCGGCAGGACCTCGACATATTCCTTGCCGACCACGGCCTCGGGGTCGCGCTTCATCGCGTCGGTCAGCCGCACCATGGCGCTGTCGTTGAACTCTTCCAGCTCGTCTTCCGGCTGCCAGTCGTCGGGCACGATGGTGACGTGACGGGTCAGCAGCATTTCGCCGGTCTTGATGTCGATCTTGGCGCGGATGTCGTGGTGCGCCCCGTAGCGCGACTTGGCACCCTTCTGGATCGCTTCCTCGATCGCCTCGACGACGATCTCCTTGTCGATGTTCTTCTCACGCGCGACAGCGTCCGCGATCTGCAGCAGTTCGAGACGGTTGGCGGAAATACCGGTGACGGCCATCAGGCTTTGTCCCTTTTGGTCTTGGTTGTCTTGGGGGAAGGGGTCTTGAGAAAGGTCTTCTTCGGCTGGGCCACGCCGCGTTGCGGCAGGTCCGGGTCGTCGGCCGGGCCACCGCCGGGCTCGTCGGATTCGCCGCGGGCGGCGCGCAGGGCGGCTCCGCGGTTCAGCAGGGCGTCGGTCAGCACCAGCTTGGCGTCATGCAGCCATTCGAACGGCAGCAGGGCGGTATCGTCCTCGCCGTCGAGATCGATGGCGACGGCGTCGCCCTCGGTTCCGGCCAGGATGCCCTTGAAGCGTTTGCGGCCCTCGACCATCCGGTCGGTCTCGATCCGGGCCTCGAAGCCTGCGAACAGGTCGAAATCCTTCAGCCGGGTCAGCGGCCGGTCGACGCCGGGCGAGGAGACTTCCAGCAGGTATTCGCCGGCGATCGGGTCGGCGGCGTCCAGCACCTCGGACACGGCGCGGCTCAGACGGGCGCATTCCTCGACGGCGATGTCATTGTCGACGGCGCGTTCGGCCATGATCTGCAGTCGCCGGCGCAGGGTGCCGCCCATCAGGCGCACGCGCACGATCTCCAGCCCGAGGCTTTCAGCGATCGGGTCGATCATCTCGAGCAGTTTGCGGTCTTCGGGGGTCTTGGCGCGCAAGGCGGGCATTACTCAATAAAAAAGCGGCTGGCCGTCCCCGGGCCGCCGCTGTGAACGACGCCGTTGGACGCCGGTCTAACGATGTGACAGGCGGTATAGAGGGCCTTTCGGACAAATGCAAAGTGGGAGACGCGGATGCGTCGATTGATCGCCGTGGCCGGATTTGTCGCGCTGATGGTGCTCTGCGCCCAGGTGGCGGTGCCCATGGTGCCGGTGCCGATGACGCTGCAGACGTTCGCGGTCCTGCTGGCCGGGGCGGTGCTGGGCGGGACCTGGGGGGCGGTGGCGGTCCTGGTCTATCTGGCCCTGGCGGCGCTGGGCCTGCCGGTGCTTTCGGACGGCACCGGGGGCTGGCAGCGGTTCGCCGGTCCGACCGCCGGCTATCTGTTCGCCTTTCCGGTCGCAGCCTTCATCGCCGGGACCCTGGCTCGCCGTCCGGCGTTCGCGGGCCCGGCGTCCGGGGTCGCCCTGATGATCGGGGCGCATCTACTGATCCTTGGTCTCGGCACCGCTTGGCTGGCGACCCAGGTCGGCGCGGGCCCGGCGATGGCCGCCGGCTTCACGCCCTTCCTGGCCGGAGCCGGGGTCAAGTCAGCGGCCGTGGTGGTTTGCGCCGCCGCCCTGCGCCGGACGGTGTGGTTCAGACGCGACTGAACTCCAGGAAGATCGGCGCGGTGTCGCCCAGTTTCTTTTCCTCGTAGCGGGTGACGACATGGTCGGCGGGCGGGGTCATGGCCCGCTGCGGCCAGTAGCCCTCGCCCGGGTCCATCTCGACCAGGCCGGGCGTGCGCTGCAGCCGCTCCAGGGCCCAGTCGGCGTAGTCGGCCCAGTCGGTGACGAATCGCACCCGGCCGCCGGGCTTCAGCACCCGGGCAAGGACCGCGGCGGTCTCGTCATTGAGCAGGCGGCGCTTGTTGTGGCGCGCCTTGTGCCAGGGATCGGGGAACAGGATCATGACCCGGTCCAGCGCGGCATCGGGCAGGGCGTCCAGCACGTCACGCGCGTCGTCGGCATGGAGGCGGACATTCTTCAGGCCACGCTCGTCGATATGGCGCAGGGCTGAGGCCACGCCGTTGAGAAAGGGCTCGCAGCCGATCATCAGGGTGTCCGGATGGCGGGCGGCCTGTTCGGCGAGATGCTCGCCGCCGCCGAAACCGATCTCCAGCCACACGGCCTTCGCCCCGGGCATCAGGGCGGCGGGATCAAGCGGGCCCGCCTTCGGGTCGGGCACAGCGATGTCCGGCAGCAGGGTATCGAACAGCACCGCCTGTTTCGGCTTGATCGCGCGCGACTTGATGCGGCCGAACGAGCGCAGCGGACGGTCGGTGAATGGATTGTCGGGATCGGTGGCCATGGGGGCTTATAGAAAGGTCTCGAGGTGGACGGGAGCCTTTAAACGACGGGCACGAACCGCCATCTGTCGGTCCGGCACGAAGAAATGACGATGCGCGACCTTGTCGGCTGGACTGCCGGGCTCTTGATGATTGCGGGGGTCATCTGGGCCACGATGGCGGTCACCCGGTCACGGCCGGCCGGAAAACGTCGGGGCGGGCTAGGACTGATAGCCGCCGCCCTGTTCGGATTCGGAGCCGTCCTCGATCCCCCGCAACGCCATGTGGCCGAGGCCAAGGAACCGCCGAAGGGCTCACCGGAGACCGGCGAGCCCGAAATTGACGTCTAGACCAGCGCCTTGAGGCGATCGACCAGGTCGGTCTTTTCCCAGCTGAAACCGCCGTCGGCGTCCGGCGCCCGGCCGAAATGGCCATAGGCCGCGGTGCGGGCATAGATCGGCCGGTTCAGACCCAGGTGCTCGCGGATGGCGCGCGGGGTGGCCCCGCCGATCATTTCGGGAAGCGCCGTCTCCAGCACCGCTTCCGCAACCTTGCCGGTGCCGTGCAGGTCGACGTGGACCGACAGGGGCCTGGACACGCCGATGGCATAGCTGATCTGGATGGTGCAGCGGTCGGCCAGGCCGGCGGCCACGACATTCTTGGCCAGGTAGCGGCAGGCGTAGGCCGCCGAGCGGTCGACCTTGGTCGGGTCCTTGCCGGAGAAGGCCCCGCCGCCGTGGGGGGCCGCGCCGCCGTAGGTGTCGACGATGATCTTGCGCCCGGTGACCCCGGCGTCACCGTCGGGTCCGCCGATCTCGAAGATACCGGTCGGATTGATGTGCCACTCGGTGGCGTCGTCGGTGAAGCCTTCGGGCAGGACCGCCAGGATGTGAGGTTTGACGATGGCCGTGACCTCGGCCGCCGAGAGCCCCGCCGCATGCTGGGTCGACAGCACGATCGAGGTGGCGCGCATGGGCACGCCGTTCTCGTACAGAATGGTCACCTGGCTCTTGGCGTCGGGCTCCAGCTTCGAGCCGCCGGCGTGGCGCACCTCGGCCAGGCGTTTCAGGATGTTGTGGCTGTACTGCAGGGTCGCCGGCATCAGCTCGGGGGTCTCGTTCGAGGCGTAACCGAACATGATGCCCTGGTCGCCCGCGCCTTCATCCTTGTTGCCGGCGGCGTCGACGCCGACGGCGATGTCGGCGGACTGGCCATGCAGGCGGTTGATGAATTCGAAGGTTTCCCAGTGAAAGCCGGTCTGTTCATAGCCGATGTCACGCACCGCGGCGCGCACGGCGGTCTCGATTTCCTGTTCGACGCCCGGGGCCCACTGGCCGTCCTTGCCCATGATGCCGTTGCCGCGGATCTCGCCGGCCAGCACCACCAGATTGGTCGTGGTCAGGGTCTCGCAGGCGACCCGGGCCTCGGGGTCCTTGGACAGGAACAGGTCGACCACGGTGTCGGAGATGCGGTCCGCGACCTTGTCGGGATGACCCTCGGAGACGCTTTCGGAGGTGAAGAGGAATGAGGAACGGGACAAGCAAAGGCTCCTGGTCGGGGGGGACCCATCGGGTATTCCGACAAACATATAAAGATATGCTTATATGTTCAAGCGGGCTGGTGTCAGAGCGGGGCCGGGCGACGGCGTCGCCAGACCGCGGACGCGCTGACGGGAGCCTCGCCGGCCAGAATCCGTTCCACCACGCCACCCAGCAGGCAGAAAAGCGCCAGCATGCCGAGGACCATGATCGCCACAACCCCGGACCGGGTATCAAAGCCCGGCACCAGTGCCGTGCTGAGATAGATCAGCATGACCATGACCTGGAAGGCGGAGGCCACCAGCGGCCACCAGCGTTCCCGCTTCAGCGCCAGCCAGACAAGACCGATCAGGAAGACGAGATCGATCAGGGCTGTAGCCCACATCAGATTGCCGATCCGGTACTGCTGAACCAGGGGGCTGACGAAAAACAGGCACATATACAGCGCCACCCCCGACCGTTCGGTATGTCCACCTCCCAGCCAGGCCAGGGGAAAGATGACCAGGGCGGAGACCAGAAAGGCGGCCGGAAGCGGGTCCATGCAGATTCAGTTCCGGTTCGGCGAACGATCCCTGCCGTTAACGGGAAACGGGATCGATCGGATGAGTGATCTGGCTGACTGTGCGGTCGATTTCGCTGACCTGACGCTGATAGCGGACCAACATCTCGAAGACGCCGACCAGCATCACGGCTCCGAACACGATGATAAGGCTGATGATCAGCAGGCGGAGCGCCCAGCCTCCGGGCGGGGGCCTGTAGCCGAAGCGCCGACCTGGGCCAGCACCCAGGCTGTGCTCAACACCTGGGCCAGCAGATCCGGCGGTGTCGCCGAGATCGCGTCCGAGCGCAGGCCGTTCAGCAGGTGACTGCGCAGCATCTCGAGCTGCTGCGTCTGGTCGAACTGACCCAGGGCCGTTTCCAGGTCGTCCCAGGTCCAGTGTGGCAGGGGATCCGTCATCGGGGGCATGGTGGTCTTCCGTTGGTGAAGGCGCATCAAGCCCCACCTCAGCCAGGTCACCAATGGGGTCCTTTGTAGCCGTTGGTACCTTTGGTCCCAGAAGGGCCAGCGCCGCCTTGCGCCGGTTGACGCCCAGTCGCTGACAGGCGGCGTGGACGTGCTTTTTCACGGTCGCCTCGGAAAGCCCCAGGGCGACGGCGATTTCCTTGTCGGTCCGGTATGTCGTCAGCCGCAGGCATTCTTCCTGTCGCGCGGTCAATGGGGACAACATCGGTCGCCTATCGGGAAGCATGCCAAAGAGGTGAGCCGATCCACAGAACGGCCCGGGCGGAGGGGGAGGGGAAGGTCGCTGCGCGACTAGTCATGGCGGTCAACCAGGCCCAGGGCGTCGGAGCGATTACGGATGACCGCGTAGCATTCGCATGCCTCGGTCTCAAGGCCGGCCGGATCCAGAATCGTCACCTGGCCCCGGCTGTAGCCGATCAGGCCCTTTTGCTTGAGCCGGTTGGCCACGCCGCTGATCGTCGTGCGCTGGACCCCGACCATGACCGCCAGATAGGTCTGGGTCAGGGGGAACTCCGTCGCGCCGATGCGATCCATGGTCATCAGCAGCCAGCGCGCCAGCCGGGCCGGAGCCTCATGCAGGGCGTTACAGGCCACGCCCTGTCCGGCCTCGACCTGGCTCGCCTGGAGCCGCTGAAGCAACAGGTTCAGCAGGGCGGGACTGGCCAGCGCCCGCGTTTTCAGGACGTCGGCGGGCACGGTGATCAGCCCGCCGGCGATCTGGGCGAACAGGCGCTCGGTCGAGACCTCGCCGGTCAGGCAGGCCAGCCCCCCGCCGAACCCTTCGGTTCCGAGCGTGGAGACCTCGCACTGACGTCCGTCCAGCAGAACGATGACGCTCGACAGGATGGCGGTGCTGGGAAAATAGACCTGGGTGACCCGCGTGTTTTCGGGGATCAGAACCTGTCCCCGCGCCACGAGAACCTCGCGCAGATGCGGTCGCAGGGCGACGATATCTTCTTCCCTTATGGATGAAAGTACGCGGTTTCGGAAACGCACGATGAATGGGCCCCATCGAAGAGACCGTTGGAACTACAAGAATTCGATATTCAGGAACAGAGATACTTTTGTCGAATTAGAATCCGACGAATAAATACGATAGCCGACACGAACATTTATTTACCCGACACCATATGTCAGCTTCCCAACATTTGCATCAACTTTGCAGCGGTTATGCTGATCGGGCGCGGGCGCGGGGGCAGGCGGGCATGACGGCCGCGGTTCGGCCTCCGGGCTGACAGAATAGGCGGCGGGACCTCAACACCCCCGGACACCGCAAACTGCGGGATCAGCGCAAGGTCGGTGCCGTGATGTATTGGCAGGATATTCTGCCCTGGACCTGTTCCAGGAAACGCTCGACGGTATTGAATCCGTCATCGCGCGGCGGGGTGCCGATTCCAACGGCCACACCTATGCCTATCTGATGCCGTCGAAAATTCCGCAGAGCATCAACGTCTGAGTTGCCGCGGAACGACCCGGGCCCCGGGTCGGGCGCGTCGGCGGAGGCGGACGGACCCCTCCCCCCGCTGTGCCCTCTGACCGGCGGGCTGAGGGTCGTTCGGCCCGGCGATCTGGACGCCGATAAAGCCTGGGCGGCGTCCGATCAGTAAATCCGGCCTTCGCGGTCTGTGAATCCGGATGTCGATCGGGCGACCAGGCGTGAATTACTGACGCTGCCGGGTGGGTGTGGGAGTCGAATTGTCAGATTGATGGCTGATTTTGCTCGTCAAAAGCCCGTCGGCCGGTCATAGATACCGAAACTATCTGAAGCGAACTTTCGTCAAGCAATGCCCGGGGTGGTCTGTCCCCGCCTGTACATCAATAGAGTGCATTTCTTCTGTCGTCGGGACGGGAGGGCGGTATTCCCACTCCCCGGTCGCGTCGATGCTTATCGTGAACTCCTGCTTGCGGGCCCTTCGCCTCCTCGGTCTGGCGACGCTGTTCGGTGCGGTCGGGGCCGGCAACGCCCTGGCCGGGATTGAACAGCTCGGCATTGATCCGCGCGGTCGATCCGACCTGTCCCTGGACAGTCCGTTTCGCTGCTATGCGGACGACAACCTCGAGAACGGTCGACCCTACGGTCCCCACCCCCTCGACGTCGCCTATGAGACGGCGCGGCTGAAGGCCGTCGCCAGTTCCGCGGACGTCACCGCCGCCCGGGCGGCCCTGGTCGTGGCCAAGGCAAATCTCGACGCCTCGGTCACCGTCACCAAGACCTATACGACCGAGGATGTCCTCAAATGGTACGCCTATGTCGCGGTCCTCGAGGCGGTGAGGGATGTCACGGAACGGGCCTACCAGGGCGGTCTTGTCCTGCTGGCCCCGGACAGGGGCGTCACCTGGTCCGATCTGGTGAACCATCCCGACGCGGCCATTCGCAGCTTTGCCGCGGAATACGTGGACAATCTGTCCGGCAGCATCGGCTTCTCGCTCACCGGGGGCGTCCCGTTCGGGCTGGACCAGATCCTGAAAGAGGTCCTGAAGGCCTCGCTGCTGGAGAAGCTCAAATCCTACCGCGACGCCGCATTGAGCGTCCATAACGATGCGGTCGCCAGCGGCGCGCCCAGCCTGTTTGCGGAAACCCGCTTCCCGTCGCCGGAGGCGCTGGTGGCCTACAATGACGCCAAGCTGGCCGTTGAGACCGCCGTGGCCCAATCCACGGTCGACGGCCAGGCCGCGTTTGAGGCCCAGCAGGCCGCCCAGAACGCCCCCTCCGATCTGCCCGCCTGCGACTCCGGCGAGCTGAAACTGCTGCTGGCACAGGCCTTCTGCCCGCCGTTCGACAATCCGATTACAGCCGAGGAAGAGGCCGGCACGCCCGGAATCACCGCACGGTTCAACGCCAAGGTCGCCGAGATCCGCGCTCTGGCGTGCGGTTTCCAGATCACCTCCGGCGGCGGCCGTTCCGATGTCTTCGTCAGCGTGCCGGAAAATGAGACGACGATCATGACCCTGGTCGCGGACGATCCGGGTCTGGCAACGCCGACGGTGACCTTTGCCATCACGGGCGGCGCGGATCAGGCGCTGTTCGCCCTGGGGCAGCAGACCGGGGCGCTGACGTTCCGGGTCGGTCGCGACTTTGAAAACCTCGCCGACAGCGACCGAGACAATCGCTATGAGGTCGTTGTCACGGCCTTTGACAGCCAGGGTCGCTCGGCGGTTCAGGCCGTTTATGTCAGCGTGACCGACGTCGAGGACGAGAGTTCGGTGCCCCCGCCCGCGGTGGCGTCCCTTTCTCCTGCAAGCGGTTCGGCCGAGGGCGGGTCGACGGTGACCCTGACAGGCGCGAACTTCTCGGGTGCGACCGGCGTCAGCTTCGGCGGGACCGCGGCGACCAGCTTCAACGTTGACAGCGCCACATCGATGACGGCCATCGTTCCGGCGCATGCTGCGGGCGCGGTGGACGTGTCGGTCACCACCCCCGCTGGAACCAGTGACACCGCCGGCGCAGGCGACGACTTCACCTATCTGGGTGTTTCGGGCATCGCGCCGTTCCAACTGCCGTCAGGCAGGGTGGGCACGGCCTACAGCGCGACCCTGACGGCTATCGGCTGTGTCGGTCCATGCACTTTTGCGGTCACGGGCGGCCCGCTTCCGACCGGGATATCCCTGTCTTCCGCGGGCGTGCTCTCGGGCACCCCGACGGCGGGTGGCCCCTTTGAAATCGGGGTGACCGCGACCGATGCCGGGGCCGGCAATGTGACCGCCAGCCACCGGTACAGGCTGGTCATCGGGGAAGCGACCGTGACCTCGACCTCGACCCTGGTGGCGGCCCAGCGCGGCTTTGCCTACAGCCAGACCCTGGTCGGCTCGGGCGGCACGGGTCCCTACACGTTCGTCCTGCAGACCGGCCCGCTGCCGGCCGGGATCACCCTGTCTTCGGCGGGTCTGGTCTCGGGGACCCCGACGGTGATCGGTACCTTCCCCATCGTGGTGCGGGTGACCGATTCCTCGACGGGTTCGGGGCCGTTCTTCTCCGACGTCAGCCTGACGCTGGAGGTCAATGCCGCAGTCATCACCATCTCCCCGACCGCCTTGCCGGACGTGATGGCCGGTGTGCCCTATGACCGCCTGCTCAGCGCCTCGGGGGGCTCGGGAACCTACACCTATGCTGTCATCTCGGGCGCGCTGCCGACCGGCATCACACTGTCTTCGGCGGGTCGCATCAGCGGCAAGTCCGATCAGGTGGGTGATGCCAACTTTACGGTCTCTGCCACCGACTCCTTCGGCAACAGCGGGTCTGCGGCGCTGCGCCTGTCGATCCTTGCCCGCCCTGATCCCTCGCAGGATCCGGACGTGCGTGGTCTGGATGCGGCCCAGGCCGAGGCGACCCGTCGTCTGACCGGCACGCAGATGGAAAACTTCAGCCGTCGTCTCGAGCAACTCAACTCCGGCACCGGGGATCAGCCCGTGAGCCTGGGCCTGACTCTGAACTCGGGTCTGACCCGGTTGGGCCAGGAGCCCGATCAGCGGCCCCCCTTCGGTGGCAGGCAGATGTTCGGCCAAAGCCAGGTCGATCTCGACCGGGCCGAGCTGAACGCCCTGCTGCTGTCCAGCGCGGGCGACTCGCCCGACCGGAAGCGCGCATCCCCGGGCGGCGGCTCGGACCCTGCTTATGGTACAGGCTTCGGCGTTGGCTCCGACACGGATGTCAGTCCCGGTGCCGGTCGTCGTGCCGCCGGCCAAACCGATGGTGGGTTGCTGCCGTCAGGCGGACCGCGGTTCTGGACTGGCGGTGCGATTACCCTCGGTGAACGGGACGCCACCACCAATCAGGCCAGGTTCTCGGTCCGCTCGTCCGGTGTGAGCCTGGGTGTCGATTTTCCGGTCTCGCCGCGGTTCGACCTGGGTGTCGGCGGCGGCTTCGGCCGGGAAAGCGCCAACGTAGGCAGGCGTGACTCCAGCGTCGATACCTCCAATTTCGTGGGTGTGGTCTACGGCAGCTGGCGGCCCCGGGACGGTGTCCATTTCGACGCCATGATGGGGTACGGCACGCACAGGATCGACCTCCGGCGCAGGGTCAGCATCGATGACAGTCTGGTCTCGGGCCAACGGGATGGCGTGGCTCTGTTCGGTTCCATCGGGGTGGGTATCGACAAGGCGTTCTCCGGCGGCCGGATCAGCAGCTACGGTCGGGTTGAATCAACGAACGCCGAGCTGGACGCCTATACCGAGACCGGTTCGGCACTCTGGGCCCTCAGCTACGCCAAGCGCGACGTTGAGTCCCTGCAGGGGGTGCTTGGTGTCGGGTTCGCCGTGACCCACCTGAAACGCGACAGCGCCTGGACACCCAGCTTGCGCCTTGAGTACCGGCACGAGCTCGCCGATGGCGGAACCCAGAACCTCCAGTATGCCGACTGGCTTGCTGGGCCGACCTACCAGATAAGGTCTGCCGGGTGGGACAGGGGCGAGATCAAATTGGGTCTCGGGCTGCGGATGGCCACTGCGAGCGGCTGGACCGCATCGAGCGAACTGGGTGGGCAGTTCAGCGCCGGACAGAGGCTGGGAACCCTGCGACTGGTCCTGTCCAGGAAGTTCTAGGATCGACAGCGCCAACGATGCTCGGCCGGGAGAGGCCGCCGCCGGTGTTGTTGTCGGGTGGCCGATCCCCGTTCCGGCAGGGGGCCGGAGAGCCTCGCCTCCCGCCTGCCCTGGCCGCGCCGAGAGACGAGTCTTGCCTGTCCAGACTGTTCCTTCCAGCTGAGCGCCAGCCGCGCAGGACCCAGACAGCCCTTCGCGGCCGGGGCCCTTCCGCCGCTCGCCTGCCGACTTCCTGCCTAGAGTGCCATTGGAGTGGTGGTGCCGCTTAGGTGACTCGAACACCTGACCCCCGCATTACGAATGCGATGCTCTACCAGCTGAGCTAAAGCGGCCTCTGTGCGCGGACGACGGGGCCCGGCGCGAGGAGCGCTGTTTATACGGGCCGGACGGGGTTGCCAAGCGCCGCGAGCAGGGAGTCTTCGGTCGGGCGGCGCGCGATGCGGATTTCGGCGAAGCCGGCACCTTCCAGCGGCGCGGCGGCGGCGGGTGAAATCGCCACCAGCAGGCGGCTGCCGACGTCGGCAGCGGCCAGGCGGGCGGCCAGGACCCGGGCGGCGCGGGGAGAATGCACCAGAACGGCGTCGAAGGCTCCGGGCGGGGCGAGATCCGTCTCCAGCGCCGCATACAGGGGCAGGGCGCGGACCTCGACCCGACCCGTCAGGGCCGCGGTCAGGTCGCCGGCCGGGTCGCGCGGCCCGGGGGCCAGGATCAGGCCCCCGTCGGCGGGCCAGGCGGCGGCGATCAGGGCGACGAGGTCATCCAGCGCCCCGTCGGCGGAGTGCACCCGGGTGAAGCCGCGGGCCCGGGCCGCCTCGGCGGTGGCGTCGCCGACGGTGAAGACCGGCCAGTCGCGACGCGGCGTCCGGTCGGCGAAGGCGGCGACGCCGTTGCGGCTGGTGAAGGCCAGGCCGGCCACACCGGTCAGGTCGAGCGGTGTATCGAGCGGGACCAGGGCCAGGGCCGGCGCGACGACCGGGGTGAAGCCGCGCGCGCTCAGGGCGGCGGCGGTGCGCTCGGCCCCCGGCCGGGCCCGGGTGATCCAGACGCGGGGGCCGGACCCGTCCGTCCGGGCCATGGTCAGAGATCGATCCGCTGGTCGCCGGCGGCGTCGTGGATCTGGCGGCCGACGGCCAGGCCCATGGCGTGGGCGGCCGAGACAGCATCGGCGGCGGTGATGTCGCCCAGGTCGCCCGAGCGCCGCCAGCGGGCCGTGCCGTCGGGGCTGAGCAGTTCGGCGCTCAGCAGCAGCCGGCCGTCGGCCCGGGTGGCGTGGGCTCCGATGGCCGAGCGGCACGAGCCTTCCAGCGCCGTCATGGCCCCGCGCTCGGCGGCCACGGCCAGGGCGGTCAGCGGGTGGTCGAGGGCCGCGACCCAGGCGGCCCCGGTTTCGCCGGCGCGGGTCTGCAGGGCCAGGGCCCCCTGGCCCGGAGCCGGCAGGAACTGGTCGAGGGACAGCCGCTCGCGGATCACGTCGGCCCGGCCGAGCCGGTTGAGGCCGGCGGTGGCCAGCAGGATGGCGTCGAAATCGCCGTCGGCCAGACGCCGCAGCCGGGTATCGACATTGCCGCGCAGCATCTCGATCCGAAGGTCCGGGCGCAGGGCCAGGGCCTGGGCCTGGCGGCGCAGGCTGGCGGTGCCCAGCCGGGCTCCCTGCGGCAGGTCGGCGAAGCTGGCGAAGGCCGTGCTGATGAAGGCGTCGCGCGCATCCTCACGCTGGGGCACGGCAGCGATGCACAGGCCGGGCGGCTGTTCGGCCGGGACATCCTTCATCGAATGGACGGCGACGTCGACGCGGCCGTCGATCAGGGCCTCCTCGATCTCCTTGGTGAACAGGGCCTTGCCGCCGATCTCGAGCAGGCGGCGGTCCTGGATTCGATCGCCGGTAGTGACGATCTCGACGAGAGGAACTGCGGTGGCGACCTCGTCGTCGGGCACGCCCATGGCGGCGGCGATGGCGCGCTGCATTATGCCCGACTGGGTCAGGGCCAGGGCGGAACGTCGGGTGCCGATACGGATCGGGAAGGTCATGAGGCGTTGCGCACAGGAGTGGGGGTCGTTAGCTGGACCCGATGAACAGGGTCGCGGACTACAGCAGCGGAACAGGTCGGGCAACCGGACCGGTGCGGGCGCTCACCGTGCTGGGACTGGAAACCAGCTGTGACGAGACCGCCGCCGCCGTGGTGCGGCTGGATCCGGACGGCACGGCCACCGTCCTGTCGTCGATGGTGCACAGCCAGATCGACGACCATGCGGCCTTCGGCGGGGTGGTGCCCGAGATCGCCGCGCGCAGCCATGTCGAGATGATCGCCGGTGTGACGGCACGGGCCATGGCCGAGGCGGGCCTGGGCTATGAGGGCCTCGACGGCGTCGCGGCCACGGCCGGGCCCGGCCTGGTCGGCGGCGTGATGGTCGGCCTGGGGTTCGGCAAGGCGGTGGCCCTGGCGCGCGGCGTGCCGCTGGTGGCGGTCAATCATCTGGAAGGCCATGCGGTGTCGGCGCGGCTGGGGCGCAACCTCGCCTATCCCTTCCTGCTGCTGCTGGCGTCGGGGGGACACTGTCAGCTGCTGGAGGTGCGCGGCATCGGCGACATGAGCCGGCTGGGCTCCACCATCGACGACGCCGCCGGCGAGGCCTTCGACAAGATCGCCAAGGCGCTGGGGCTCGGCTATCCGGGCGGTCCGGCGTTGGAGCGGCTGGCCGAGGCCGGC
>TARA_R110000868_G_scaffold408319_1_pt1 | contig 136578 bp, 105 predicted proteins | sample TARA_R110000868 | Tara Oceans TARA_R110000868 (sample SAMEA4397489) | marine metagenome | biome: Polar Biome; feature: [SRF] surface water layer (ENVO:00010504); material: water (ENVO:00002006), including particulate matter (ENVO:01000060) such as... | depth 5 m
AGGTAAGACCTGGATTACAAGGTCAATTCATTTCCATGAGGAAACTTTCATCAGGGAGATTTTGTCAGCATTGTTGCGGAATTGGCAACAATACCGCCAAAATCAATTTAGGTTTATTTTACGTATCCAGTGGCTAATGCCACCGGCAATAACATGTTATCCCCAAAGGGGTTCTTAATAGTCACATAATTAATATAAGTATGGTTAAACCTAAACCATACTATTTTTAAAACCGGTTTAGTTATTTCCCTCCCTAAAACTTGTAATACCAAAAAAACCGTGGATTTTGACACACGGTTTATTAAACCTATTACAACTTTCAACCTTATAAGTGTTGAAAAGAGTACTTTACTTAATTTTTCTAAACTTTTTGATTTTATGAAAGGTAAGGAAGTTGGCATCGTGGTTATTGTGTGCTCCTCCTACCCCATCATCATAGGCAGTTCTGGACAGGAAAAGGATGTCTTTTCCATTAAATAGCCAATCCACATATTGAAAACCATGGTTTTTAATGTCTTCATGTTGCAATAACACCTTTTTTTGCTCCCAATTAATTAAATCTGGAGAAGAGAACAGGGCCTGAGTATTTCGGATACCTGCAGGGTTAGTACGGTCTGTTGACTTTTTAATATCATCCGGAATTACATTTGCAATGGTCCAGTAAAGGTCACTTTTTTCATCATAGCGAATGGTAAATTTTTTACTTCCTCCAGGAAAAGGTATAAAACCAGTTGATGGATCAAAAGTGGCTTTTTTACCATCGGCACTAATTTTAACTCTGGCAGCTTTCTCTTCTAAGGTAGAACGGTCATCCACACGCAACATATCCCAAATTTGTCCCTCTTTGTCTACGACTGCATTGCCTTCTAACCAGCCACCGAAGTTGCCATCCAAATAAGTAGAATCATAGTACAAGATATTGCTACTTGTCCAACTATCAGCTTGCAATAAATCAGCGTCAACAGGTGCTGAAAGCATAAAAGCACCATATCTTTTTCCCCATTTCTTGATTTGCCCCATGGCACTTTCCATGGCTCTCCAAATTCTTCCATTGTGTTCAATAATAGGCATAGGAGCGCAATGGTACTCCCCTTCTAGGATTAAACCATTGTGTTTGTCGGTAGGTTGCGTCCAAGTTTTTCCACCATCATCTGAGCGCCTAACAAGCGTATTTCCATGATGCTTGTCAGGTCCTATTAAATAAAGGGTACCTTGATGAACGAAAAGTTTGGACCAAAATGCCCCGTCAATTTCAGCAATTTCCTTCCATGATTTCCCCTTATTACTGGAGGTATAAATTTTTGAAGTAGCTCTTTTATGCTCATTGGACTCAGGTCCAAAAAAATCATGGGAGGCTACGTAATCACCATTAGGCAAAACGGCCAAACTTGGAGAGCCAATGTACTTGCCTGATGAAGCAGGGCTATAGGCCACTACTACCCCGGGTACTTTCGAATCATCGAATTGCTGAGCTGCCAAATTAAAACCGGACAATAAAACTGTCATTAAAATCGCTACTATTTTCATTATTTTAAGTTTGTTTGTTAATTCAAGGAAACCATTCAAGGATTAAATTCTATTTGTCTTAAAGATCTTTTTTTAATCAGACTATGTTCATGAAAGAAAAAATAAATAAAATTCCTAGAATCCCCATTTGCCTTCAAATCCTGACTCCATTATGCCAGTGGCATCTTATTGTTTGACTTGTCAAAAAATTACTAGGAATTGCTTTCTTGACTTTATTTTTGGTGAAAAATCTTTCATTAATTTAATAGGCAGGGTTTTTAAATTTATAAGAACAAAAAAGAACCATACAAAATTTAACAGGCTAAACTCAAATATACTCACTGTTTCTTTCATTTTCCACCTAAACCAAAATATTGAATCAAACAAAACCTTCATTGAAATTATTTAAAGCTTAACTCGAAAAAGGCAATAAACAATTATCTAGTGATGAAATTACTTCAATATCAGCTACTTTCCTACAGTTAGTCCCAGTGACTATCGGTAATCAGGTTCAACATTATGGTGCTAGGCTAACCTTTTCAAACAATATAATTTTCTTTTGGATTAAAATAATTATTGGGAACCCTATAAGACTATGTGGGTATAAACTCTAAAAAATAAAAGAGGGAAATTTCCGGTTTTCCGGTAATTCCCCTCTTTTTATTTAGGTATTTGGCTATATTATTTTAGCCACCAAGTCATCTCATTAATATGGTCATTACCTTCACCAAATTGTCTGCTGATGGCATCAGTTACATTATTGGCGTTGTAATTGTATTCTGATTGTGGATAAATCCATCGGTAAGGGATTTCCACACCTGCAGGCCTTCTGAAGGAAGGGTAACCACCTGTTCTTAAGTGATCGAAATAAGAAGTCCAGCCCAATTGGAAAAAGGATTGTAGGTATTTTTGCATGATGATCAGTTGCAATTGCTCTTCCTCAGTTTGAGCCATTGTGAAATCATTGATAGGTTTAGATAAGTAATTTTCCGCATCACTTTCTCCAACATAAGAAGAATAGTTTTCGGCATACATTTCATAAAACCTAAAAGAAGCCTTTACTCCTGATTCGTACAACATGCCTGCATCAGCATTGATCCATCCCTTAGTGGCTGCTTCTGCCAAAATTAATTGCTGTTCTGAATAGCCTAAAAGTACATAGGGCTCATTAACAGGATCTCGATGGTAGCGGTCATTAACCTTGGAAACATTTCCTTCTGTGGCTTTTTCATTTACCTCGGCATAGGGAGCTGCCGGATCTCCTCCTTCATAAGCTGAAAAGTCATTTATTTCTTTCCCCGCTTCTTTCGCTGATTTGGTTTGGGTACTGTAAATAAACAACCTAGGATCTTCACGATCTTGAAGCCTTTTGATAAAGGTGGAATCCATATACATACCTGAACTAAAACTACTTGAATTAAAGTTTGGATAACGGTTTCCCTGTTGATCCAAAAAGACCAATTGCCCGCTTTCTTCTACACTTTCCATCAATGGTTCATTTTGGTAAATAGAGGCAAACTCACTTCCATCATTCATCCCTTCTTTTTCTGATAAGGTCAACAAAACCTTCAAACGAAATGCATTGATTAACTTCCTCCAGCTGTTCACATCTCCATCATAAATTATATCTCCCGCGATAATGGTGTTATTGGCAGCTAATAGTTCATTTGCTTCCTCCAGTTCCATTAATATTCCTTCGAAGACAGACTCTTGATCGTCATATGCCGGCTGATAATCTTGGTCTGATTCACCCAATAATGCAGAAGCATAAGGAATATCCCCAAAGGTCAATGTTAGGTTATAGAAGTAGTAGGATCTAAAAAACTTACCCAAGGCCACATAGGTAGGTTCTCCAATTCTTTCTCCTTCCTCCATCATTTTCGTTACATTTCTCAAGGTACCGTAAGAACCATAACTTCCCCTATCCCACTTATAATATTGGTTGGTATTTTCTCCATCGGTCTGCACTAGCATTTTCAATGCATACAAAGGAGAAGTTCCCCGCGAATCTCTAAAAGCGTCCCATTCAATATTGGTCAATAAAAGTTGAGGGTGAGTTTCTGTCGGTAAATTAGGGTTGATATTCATTTCCTCCAGGTCTTGACAGGAGGCAAGCCCAATCAACAATAAACCTATAACTAATATATTTTTCATTTTATGTCTTTTTACTTAGTCTGGAAAATCTATTAAAAGGTAGCGCGTAGCGTGAAACCTACATATCTTGAAGAAGGATCCTGCAAGTTGTCATCGTTTCCATAATCAGGATCCAACAAAGGCATCTTTTTCCACATGGCAAGATTATAACCATAGATAGAAAGATCTAGATTCTTTATTTTTTCTGAAGTCATAATATTCATCAAGTCATAAGACACTGATAACCTTCTTAATTTAAAATAAGAACGATCATAGACATTGGCGAAAAGTGAATTTTCTTCTTCAGTAACTTGTGCTCTATATGGGTAAATTTGTGACCATGTTTGCCAGCTAACAGCAGTGGTATTTGGCGTGTACTCTCTGGTGTCAGTAATAATGGCTCCATTTACATCCCTCACAAGTTCTCCACCGGTTACTACTACACCTTCCGGTACATACACCGGTTGCCCTGCTGCATATTCTTCATCTCTATACAATACAGAATTGGGATGTTTGCCACCCCACCACATTTTTTCTATGGTTAAGGATCTTATCAGTCCTCCCCAAGCACCGTCTATGTCCATATCTATTCTAAAATCTCCTACCTTAAACTTGTTTTGAAGGCCCAATCTCCACGAAGGATTCAAATGTCCAATCTTTGTTGGATAAGGATCTCTGGTAGGCAATCCTGTATTGGCATCCAAAATCACTTGGCCATCGGCACTTTTCTGCCAAACAGTAGCATAATAAGCATCCGCCCTGTCTCCTACGACCAGATTACCGTATTTCTCATTGTTTGCATAGATCTCGGTGATTTTTTTCACATACCTGGTCCAGTTAAGCCCTATATCCCATGAAAAGTCACTCTGGGCTATGGCGCTGAAATTGACCATCGCCTCAAAGCCTTGGGTGGTGTATTCATTACCATTTACTTTCCTTGAACCAAAGCCTGAAGCTTCTGAAATACTCAAATCAATGATTTGATTTTCATCTAAAATCCTATAATAGGTACCTTCAAATGTCAACCTTTTTTGAGCAAAAGAAGTAGAGAAACCAGCCTCAAATGTGGTTGACTTTTCTGGCATGATACTACTATTTACCAATCCTGATGGATAGTAAACAGAAGGAGTCGCTCCATAAGTCACTCCTTTTTGATAGGTAGAGTAAATACTGTAAGGACTTAAATCACTAGAAACCTGAGACCAGGAACTGTAAACTTTAAGGTAATCCATAGCTTGTGGCAACTGAACAAATTCTGACAGCATCGCACTCAAAGATGCAGATGGATAAAAATAAGAATTGGTTGAAGTTGGTAAGGTGGAAGACCAGTCATTTCTACCGGAGAAATTCAAAAATATTGAATTCCATAAATCAAAATTAACAGATCCATAGGTACTTCTAATGGCTTTTTCATCAAAGTAATTACTTGCTTGTACAGGTCCTTGAGTGTTACTTAAACTATAAATCCCGGGTACAATCAAGCCATCAGAAGAGGCATATTCTTGTTGATAGGTTCTGTAAAATATTGATCCACCTGCATTCACAGCAAAGGCAAAATTATCACTAACGGTTTTATTGTATGATGCAAGAATATCCGAATCAAGATTCAAACGGCTGTCATTCCACATTTTATAGTCTCCGTTTCTTGAGTCTCCGTAATTCATGTATGATTTTGGGCTTTGCATATCTGAAAAAACCCTGTACTCCCTCGCAGAAACCCTACCCTGTATATTGAAATCAGGAGTAATTTGATAATTTAATTTTAGTTTACCATCTAGGGTATTCTGATTGTGCTTTTGGTTCAATTCATAGGCCGCAAAATACACATTGTTGTACCACGCATAATTATAGTTAGCTTGACGATAGCCTTCAAGTCCAGGGACATACATATGGTCTCTCAAATCTTGGCCGTTTACATCGTCTCCCATCCAAATTAGAATGGTGTACATGTGGTTTTTAGGTCCATAACCATATCTAGGATAGTTGGGAGAATAAACTTTATTATAACTTAAAGTGGCATCCAAGGTTAATTTATCCGTAAGGTCGAAAGAACTATTAAAATTCAAACCTCCTGTACTAAGCGCGGTATTGGGTACTTGCCCTTTTTGATAAGAATAATTTCCGGAAAAGTAAAACCTGGACTTTGCACCTTGATAAGCAATTGAAAAATCATTTTTCGAAACAACTCCGGTTTTCAAGAATTCATTTAGGTTGTCATGCCTTTTCCATTCAGTTGGCACCCTTTCGTACAAAGATTTGTCATCATAAATCGTACCTGCTACATTTCCGTACCAATCAATCGTTTCACCTGTTTGTATATTTCTTATTGGACTGTTCCACTGTGGAACCATTACTCCCGGTTCAAATTTGGGACCCCAAATCATGTCACCATCTGAAATACCTCCATCAGCTCCATCCCAGAATTCATACTTGCCATTGGATCCATTTCCGTATTCTGTTTGTGTTTCAGGAAATACTGTAAATCCCGCAGTTACCATATTACTGGTAGATGCCGTAACGGTAAGCCCTTCCTTTGAAGCATTTTTTCTTGTGATTAATATTGCTCCATTTTTTCCTCTGGCACCATAAAGCGCTGAAGCCGCTCCGCCTTTTAGCACGTTGATACTTTCAATGTCTTCAGGTGAAATGTCAAATAAATTGGTTTCTACAGGAATACCATCCAATACGATCAAAGGCGTCTTGCCTCTAAGAGTAAAAGAGGGTGACTGGAAAATACCGGTGGGATTGGTCACCGTTAAACCTGCTACTTGACCGGAAAGTGCATTCCCAAGGTTCATGGTCCTTGCCTCTCCCAGAACTTCTGTGTTTACTTCTTGCGTAGCATAACCTAGCTTTTTCTTTTGCTGCTTGATACCAATGGCGGTAACCACCACCTCATCAAGGTTTTGCTGGTATTCTTCCAAAACTACATCAATTATTGACCTTCCATTTACTGCTTCTTCAAAAGTAGTAAATCCAATAAAACTAAACTGAAGGGTAGCATTTTCATCTGCACGAATGCTATAATTTCCATCAAAATCAGAAACTGTTCCCTGCAAGGTTCCTTTTACCTTAACTGCAACTCCCGGCAAAGGCAAATTGTCTGTACCGGAAATGATTTGCCCTTTAATATCTATTTGGGCTTCTGCTGTATTGTTTTTACGCTCATTATTGCGATGAAGACGAACGGAAATATTGTTGTTTATCTGTTGAAAGGCCAAGCCGGTTTCTTCACTTATTTGCAAAAGGGCGTCTTCTACTGAAATTTTCTTGTGATGGATTGAGATCAATTCATGTAAGAATGCATCATTTTCATGTACTGTGAAATGAAATTCGGACTGTTCTTCAATTTCTTTAAATACATCAACCAGTTTTCCCTTATGGAAGGAAATACTTACAAATACTTCATTGATTTTTTTAGCTTCAATTCTCTCTGCAAGCAAGGCGTTGAAGAAAACTAATTGTAGCAAAAAACCAAGCATGACATACCTTGTCATTTTTAGGATTAGTGGTAAAGGTTTTTTTCTCATAATTTAATTTGTTAAAATTCAGTGTAGGCATTAAAAGATTTAGCAAAATAAATTTTTAAACATTTGCTGATTAAAATTTCAGAAACATTAAGGAATTAACCATTTGGTTCTGAGGGTTTAAAATTGAATTGTTACCTGATTATCATTTATTTCATAGGCGAATCGTTTAGCATATTGTAAGTCCAATAATATATTTTTTAAGGATTCCTTTTCGTAGACAGTGCTCACTTTCCAGTCATTTGGTTTATTGCCTTCAACCAAAATTTCTACCCCAAACCACCGTTCAAGTTTTACCTTTACCTCTGTAAAATTTTCATTTTCAAAAACCAGTTTCCCCTCTTTCCAACCCGCTACCATTTCAGGCTCAAAGGTTCCAGTTGCATAAGAATCGTCTTGAATATTTACTTGTAATTCTTTTCCCGGTAGTAGTAGAATTGGTTGTTTTTCGCTGCTAGGATTTTTTACTTCAACTTTCCCCTCAAAAAGGGAAACCTTCATCGTCTCATAGCCCGGATAGGCGCTAATATTAAAAATTGTTCCAAGGGCCTTGGTGGCTATTCCATTACTTTCTACAATAAATGGTTTGTTTACATTGTTAGCTACCTCAAAATAAGCTTCACCCTTGAGGTAAACCTTTCTCTCTTCACTATTAAATGCTTTTATAAATTTGATATTAGAAGCACAATTTAAAAATACCACTGTACCATCGGGAAGCGTGTGTTTGGTTTTCTTACCCGCAGGATTGGTGAGAACTGTATATTCTATTACCTTTTCTTCTTTTTTCTCTTGGTTTGCAGCAATAAAATAATAATAAGTGCTGTAAAAACCAAAAACAAATAATATAACTGCTGCGTACTTTAGAAAAATTCTATATGAAAAAGCTTTTTCACTATTTTTTACTATTCCTTTTTCCCAAATATCATCAATTTTCCCTTCATCAAAGCGCACTTTCGGTGTTGAGGGTTGTTCTTGCCATAATTTTTTAATAGCATTTAACGTTTCAAAATTTTCCTTACTTTCTAAAGCCCACCTTTCCACCTCTTCAATTTCCGAAGGACTTGCTGTACGGGCCACTATTTTTGCAAGGAGACCATCTAATTTATCTTCCTTATGTCTCACATATATAAAGACAACTTTACCGGAGAAAAGGCGTAATGAGATGCATTAATTTTATAAATAAAATTAAATTAATGAATTTTTGGCATTTTAAAATCTAGAAAAAATTATTGGAAGGTTAATAAATAAGCATTAGAATTATAGCCTATGCTTGCATTCAAATAGTACCTGAAAGCTGAAATTATTTCAAATTAAAAATGTAATTGTTTTGACCCAATAATTACCTTGGACAAGGTTTCAAGGTTTATCTTGAAAAGGAGTTAAAAATTATTAAACCAAAGCCTTTTCAATTTTTCTCGTTTGCTCAATAACTTTCTTATGCTTACCATTGATCTCTAGATAGCCTTGAATACCTAATCTCAAATCCTTGATGGCAAGTTCTAAATGCTTTTTAACCGTTTTTTCTGTAACTTCTAAAAGCTTAGCCACTTCAGCTATCTTAAGGCTATCTTCCTTAATCATTTTAAACACCAATTTCCTTTTGCTTGGCAAACGTTCAATCAATTCATTGTAAAACTCTCTTAATTCATTATTCAGAAGTTGATTAAGCGGATGTGAACGCTCACTTGCGCCCATGTGATCCATTTCTGGTGAAATGGTAAAAAAATTTGCTATGTGCTTGTTCTTCTTTATCCGGTTAAGACAAAGATTTTTTACAGAAAAATAAACATATCCATCAAAGTTGTCGATGTCTTTTAATAAAACATGCTTTTTAAGGAGATTCACAAACATATCTGAGACCACATCCTCAGCCTCTTCTTGAATAGGTAAATAATACAAAGCAAATGAAACCAGCTTCTCATGGTACCTTTTATAGAGCTCACCAAATGCTTTTTTATCGGTTCGATCCGATATCTGAAAAAGAAGGTCCTTATTGCTCAAAGCACTGTACATACTTATAATTTCTATCCTTTCAAACCTATTTACTTATCAAATAAAACATTTTAATACCGAAAAAAAAATAATTACAAGTATATTATTCGGTATTTAACAAAATTAAAACAATTTATTTACGTTATTTTTAGTTATTTCACCATTTATTAACCTAAAATTAATACTTCTTAAAAATCATTGCTTTTTCACCTTATTCAATAACAATGATTTTAGTTTTTTTAACCATTAAAACCCTAGAATGAAACAACATTCGGTATGGGTTTTGTAACCATAAAAAAAAGGCAGTTTGAAGTTATAAGTTTTTAATCGCTATGGTGAACTTGATTGCCGGCGGGATGGGTGAAAACACAACAAAATCGTCAAGTTAAAGTGATTTCAGCTCATAAAAGGTTGTTTATACCAATTTCGGGTCTAAGAATAGAGGCATATAAAATCTAATTTAAACCTGATCTATAAACTTGGCTTTTCATACTTCCAATGGAATTTTTAATATCTTATTTGAAAAAAAATAATCGTAAATAAGAAATTTGATTGAACCCATTTAAAAAACAATTCATACTCAAAACCTTAAGAACATGGACATTAAACATTTTTTCATCACTGTATTGTCTGGAATTGTTGCCACTGCGGTCATGACAACCATAATGTATATGTATACCACCCTCTTTAAGCACTTTACCAAGGTGATTCATCTATTGGGCTGCATGATTTCAGGAGACCACAACTTACATTCACCAAGTAAACGCACTATAATCTTAGGAACCCTTGCTCATTTTAGCGTGGGAATTATTTTCTCAATGTCCTATTACCTATTATGGAATTGGGGAATATTTGAAATTAATTTTTTCGATTCAGTAATTATTGGAGCTCTGAGTGGAATTGTAGCAATATTGGTTTGGAAATCTTATCTACAACTACACCAATACCAACCTAGAATTTCCCAAAATCATTATTTCTTTGCCTTGTTTATCGCCCATATTATTTTCGGAATCGTAAGTGTAAATATATTTCAAATGATTACTGATAGTCCTGACCTTTGGTATGAACTTAACAAATAAAAGTATATCAATGGATACAAACGGAAATTTCAGTAAAAATTTAAATGAATGAATTTTTTCATATCTGAATCACGTCTAGAAATTGCTTTATGGCATATTTCTTGACTTGTAACTAGTATTCTTCAACTAAAGAACACTAAGATGGATTATTTATATATTGTTATCGTATCGATTTTAATCGTGTCTGCACTTATGATTGTTTTGCTGACCAATACTAAAAACAGTAATAATATTATTCTTCAGGGAAATAAATTGACCATTTTTCACCCTTTAAAAAGGGAGGATATTAACCTTGATGCAGATCTTCAAAAATGGAATGTCCAAAAAATTCAAACACTTTGGCGGGGAAAATTCTATTCTTTAAACCTACAATTAAAGTCAGGTAAATGGAACAGATTGTATTCGAGAAACTTTACAGGAAAAATAGCCCCAGTAATTGAATACTTGGAAAATACATCTCCCGAAAAGAAAGCAGAATAATACATTTCTTTTATTATAGGTAAGAATGTTTACCTTGTTATGTATTGATAAACCCTGATTATAAAGTAGACTTTCTATTTTAAAGTCAGGGTTTATGGTTTCTATTCCTAAAACCCATTTTTTAAAATTTCCATAACAATGGATTAATGGGTATTTATATGCTTGTGCTTACCTTTTCATCAAAGTTATGAAAAGAAAAAAGACACGAGCAAAAATTTATTTTAGAGCCTACCTTTACACTTTAGTGATGGCCTGCCTCTTCCTACCTTTTTACGAAAAGGGACAGTTTGAACTAATGGTCAATAAATACCATACTCCTTTACTGGACATGTTCTTTGCTGGGATTACTCATTTAGGTGATGGCGCCATAGTGCTTCTTCCGATCTTAGCCATGCTTTTGGTCAAATACAGTTTTTCAATTTTTTTAGCTTGGTCCACACTTATACATATGTTTCTAGTCACAATAGGTAAAAGGGTTCTTTTCCATGGCATGCCAAGGCCTGCAGAATACTTGAAAGGTTTTGACTTTTATACTGTCCCGGGGGTTCCTATGAGTCATTGGAATACTTTTCCCTCAGGACACACCACAACTGTCTTTATGCTAACATGTGCATTGGCCATGCTCAATCACAAAAGGAAAAGATACCAACTGATACTTTTGTTTATTGCTATTTTAGCCGGTTTCAGCAGGGTATATTTAATGCAACATTTCCTTCCGGATGTGATTGCTGGCTCTGCTCTTGGTGTTGCATCTGCTTATGGAGGACGTTGGCTAACGATTAAGTATTTCTCTAAGAAAAAATACAGGAAAAGTCTTTTCCCAAAGCGGAAAAAAGTACTCGGTCAACTAATGAGTCCATAGGCAGTACATGATAAATAGAAGCTACTTGGAAAGTCAATTTGTTTTCATATACAAAAAATATCAGGTAAGTAAGAATGAAACTCTACCTTTCTAAAATATAAGAAAGGGTATTACCTGAGAAAACTATTGCCGTATGGATAGTTCTTCCTCGTAGACACGCATAATAACTGTGACTGAGCCCTCAAAGAGATCTGTTCCTTCAAATATTTTGGAAGCTTTGATGCCTTTTTCTTCCAATTTATTTAGGTTTTTGTTAGTGGTTATGATTAGGTCTCCGGCCTTGGGTGCATATTTAGGATCTTCAATGGATGGTATTCTTTGTTTACAATTGAAAACAAAAGAAGGATTAAATGCTCTAAAATAGTATAGCTGATTGTTACTTACCCAAAGGTTTTTAGATTGAAACACAGGATTTTTTGTATCAATATTGGGCAAGGCATCATAAAACAGCAGTCCGGTAAAACAGATAAAACCCAAACAACCCAGCAACCAGCTTTTTTCATATTTTTTATCTAATATCAGGAAAAGGCCTAAGCAGCCAAAAATAGAAGGTACAAAAAACCAAAATGACAGATCATTTACCTCAGGTAAAACATGTTTTATATAGGGTAAAAATAAAGCCAGAGGAATAATAAATATCAACAAGCAAGCAAAGATAGAAGGAGCCTTAAATTTGCTATGGCTAAGGTTTGTAAAATACCAACCCACCAAAAGAGAAAGAAATGGGTATACAGGAGCTGTATAATTAGGAAGTTTGGTACCAGAAACCATAAAAAACACTATGGTAACAACTGAAAATAGTAATGCCAATACTATTATGACCGGAGGTCTACGTGACTTAAAGACTTTAATTATAGCAGGTATAATAGCCCCAATCCCCGGAATAAATCCAACAGCCACAAAAATGAGCGTGAGCAATACCCCACCACCATGTCCTTCCATAGCTGAAGAAAACCTGTTAAGGTTATGGTGAAAGATAAATTCTTTTAGCCAAACCCCTTTGGTTTGGATGGAAATAAGAACATACCATGGAACAGCAATGATACAATAAATTAGAAAAGCCTTAAAATTTACAACTTGCTTTATATGAAACCCTATTGGTCTTTTGTCCAAAACCATATAAAAAAATACTGTCAATCCCATCAAAACAATGGCCACAGGCCCCTTACTTAAAGTGGCCAATGCCAAAAACAATGCTGCTGTATATAAGTAATATTTGGTTTGGAAATCAGAGCTGACATACCTTTCATAACTGATAAGTGTCAAAAAAAGGAAGGTGATTAAAAATGGATCAGGAACAGCCAAGTGAAATTGCAGCAACCAATGAATAGAAGACAACAAGGCTAAACCTGCATAAAATGCTGACCTTTTACTGAAAACTTTGTATGAATAAAAATACAAAATTACAAAACATACAAATCCTGCTAAGGCAGAAAAAAAACGTGCACCTAACGGGTTAATTCCAAATATTTTATATCCAATAATAAAAAAATAATAATGTAGGGGTGGTTTGTCATACCTTGGTAAGCCATTGAAAGTTGGCAAAATCCATTCTTGGTTTTTATACATTTCCATTGCTGCTGCCGCATTTTTGGCCTCGTCCAAAATGTAAATACTATAGGCTTCAATCCCCAGGAAATGAACAAACAAGCCAATAAAGATAAATAGGTATGGGAACCAATTTTGCTCATAAAAATTCATACCTACAAAGAAAACAGAGCCTCCTGAAATGGTACCAACCAAAATATTATCCTAATGTTAAATTATTGTATAAACAGGTTGGACCCTACTAAAAACTCATTTGATTTGTAGAAATCCTTATGGCCACTAGCACAACCGGCAAAGAAAAACGCATAAACACAGTTTTGTAGAAGGTAAATAGAATAGAAACCTTACCTATCTCAAGTAAGCTCTACTTGCATATGGATTCTTAATATTCAGCCCTGGTAAAGGGAAAGAACAATTCTTTCTTCTAAAAAATTAGGCATACTCTCCTATTTTTAATCAAAAAATTTGCAAGATATATTTTAACCACTTATATTAAACTAATTATTTAATATTATAAAGTATTAATCCCTATGACCTTACGTGTGATTATAATTTGCTTCATTTTGACCGGTTGTATTGGTAATTATAAAACCGGAGAACAGCTGTATAACAGTGGTGACTATGAAAAGGCAATCGCCGAATTCAATAAGGTACTCTTTGTAAGCATTACAGACCTCAAATCCCTACACCTTAGGGCACGTTCTTATGAAGAGTTAGGAGAATTGAAAAAAGCAGAAGCTGACTACAGAAAAATTTTAGCCCTAGATCCGGAATATGCTTATGCATACACCGGAATCGCAAAACTCGCTTGGGATAAGGGGCGTTTTGTAGAAGCAGAAAACAACCTATTAAAGGCCGCCATGCTCGCCCCTGAAGACTATGATGTTTTGCTATTTTTATCAAGGGCCATGATAAAGAACGGTCGCCATAAAAGTGCTGTTGAATTCTTGGATTTGGCCATCAAACTGAAACCCGAGGAAGCCAGCCCACACTACTATAAAGGTATTGCCCAAGCACTTGGCGGTGACGGACTAGGACTAATCGTTTCTCTTAACGAATACATCAACCTAGAACCCAACAATATCAGTGCCTATTATAATCGAGGTTTTGGTTTAATGACATTTGGTCATTATTCCTGGGCCATTGAAGATTTCGACAAGGTATTAGAACTAGCTCCAAAACATTATGATGCCTTGGCAAGAAGGGCGATCTGTATGATGAAAAAAAATCCTAGACAAGCCTGTTTTGATTTAGAAACTGCTGCCATGAATGGAAATGAATTTGCTAAACAGCACCTAGGGGATTGCACAGCTTACAATTGATTATTCCTCACAAATAATTAGCCAACCCTTAATTTACAAAGCAACTTTATATGGCCAAATCAAAAAATACGCCGATTCTACAAAATATTTTCAAGATAAATTAGTTTATTATAACATAAAACCCTTACCTTTATGCCATCCAAAAAATAGTTTGGTGCAATAAATAAGCAAGTGCGCTGCAAAAGGCAGTGAGCAGTATACGTAAAAGTAGTATTTTCCTCTAAGAATTTCTCCCAACGTTTCCGATAGTTCAATAAACCAAAGCTATCCCCTCAACATTTTCTTTTTTATTGAATTAAGTAATAATTAATTCTTTTGTTATAAATAAACATCAAAAAATCAGCAGGATCTGATCATTTTGTTACCCTTAAATTAAGTGTACCGAAATTTTTAAAACCAAAGGTGTAAACAATATAGTTTATAAGCTAAATTCTTTAATCACCATAGTTTAAACATCAACATCTGTCAACACATAAGGGCAAAATCAAGGTAAAAATTTAAGCTTCAAAGTATCAAATTATAGCAATACTTTGGAAAAAAACATATCCGACCACTCCCCACAAATAAAAATCAATTTATCAATACAATACATCAATACTAATGCAAGAAGGAATAGTAAAATTTTTCAATACAGAAAAAGGGTATGGATTCATCACCTCAAAAGAATCCGGCAAAGATATCTTTGTACACAATAGTGGTTTGATCCATGAAATCATGGAAAACGACGAAGTATCATTTGATACTCAAGAAGGAAAAAAAGGACTTAATGCGGTCAATGTAGAGCGCATAGATTAATAAGAAACAACACTACAATTTAAAACGAATAAAACAATGCAAGAAGGAACAGTTAAATTTTTCAACGAAGAAAAGGGATACGGATTTATTACTCCTAGTGATTCAGGTAAAGACATTTTCGTACACAACAGTGGCTTGATCGATGAGATCAGAGAAAATGACAAAGTATCTTACGAAGAAGAGCAAGGTCGTAAAGGTCTTAACGCAGTTAACGTTGAGGTAATCGGTTAAGAAAACCAATCCTAGAAAAATTGAGAAGTGGTCATTTTGTGACCACTTTTTTTTGTACCCTACCTGATATAACTAAATAATACGGTAATTAACTTGAACTTCATCAGACTAGCAAAGATAACCATATAATCACCCCAAAGTAAGGTTGAAAAGAAGCAATTCAATGCTTTTTCATTTCATACATACAACAAGGCGAAAATTGTCGCAATCACCCCTAACTCTGTCGGATGAACACTGCACAAATAAATATATTTTTTCGGAAATTAGATTTACACTAAAAATTATTATTCGATGACACAAGAACTATGGTTAAATCTACCGGTTAAAGATCTACAAAATACAAAAGTATTTTTTTCTAAGCTTGGTTTTGAAAAGTTAAGGGATGCCCCCGAAATGATCGGCTTTAAAATTGGAGGAGTTTCAGTTTTAATGGTTACAGAAACTCAGTTTGAAAAATATGCATTAAACAAAGTCACAGATACTACCCAAGGCAATGAGCTATTGCTATCCATTGGAGCTCCTAGTAAAGCATTTGTGGATAGAATGGCTTCAAAGGTGGAAGAGGCCGGTGGGAAAGTAATTTCCGTGCCCAAAGTCATACAAGGCTGGATGTATGGTTTTACATTTAAAGACTTAGATGGACATCGCTGGAATTATTTATTCATGGACTTCGATAAAATGAAGCAATAAATTACACTGCAATAAAATTGAGAAACAATGACAAAGTTGACCATTACTCCGGATTGTGCGAACTCGCCAAAAAAAGAATTCCTTAAAACTTTCAACGAATCCTTTGCAAGTGGAAATGCATCTTATATTTGCTCACATGTAAGTGATGACATAGTTTGGGAAATCCATGGAGACAAATCTATCAGAGGGAAGCAAAACTTTTCCAAAGAAATCCATGCCATGAAACACAATATCGCAGATGAGTTAATCATTCATACAATTATCACACACGGAAAAGAAGCCTCAGTCAATGGTGAAATTAAGATGGGAAATTCTACTTATGCTTTCTGTGATGTTTATCGGTTTACTTCAGCGGGTAATACACAAATTAAGGAAATCCAATCTTACGTCATACAAACTGCTTAGTGCATGAAGGCATTATGTAGGATTTCAGAATGAATGCCTGGAAAAACCTTTGGATAAGTATTTTCCTTAACCCAATCGTTCTGTGGTAGATTTTTCCATGCTAAAGGCAATTTTAGAGCCGCATGAAAATTGATAAATTAACTTCATTTGAATTGTATTTTTTCACTTTCTTTAACAATAATTGCTTTTCAAATTTTTTAACTAGCCAGAGAATATTCCGTATTAAATTCTACTTTTGTATTCTCAAATATGAAAAGCAGCAAACTAGTCATTATACCTACATTCAACGAAAAGGAGAATATCCAAGACATGATTGTCGAGGTCATGGCATTGCCTGAAAGTTTCGACTTATTGGTAATTGATGACAATTCTCCTGATGGCACTCCTGATCTGGTTAAACAGATGCAGGAGACTTATCCTGACCGACTTTCCTTGATCGTAAGGAAAGGAAAGTTAGGATTAGGTACTGCATATTTGGAGGGTTTTGCCTATGCATTAAAAGAAGGATATGAATATATCTTTGAAATGGATGCTGATTTTTCTCACAATCCTCAAGATTTGAGCGTTTTATATACCGCTGCTGTCACCGGAAATCATGACATGGTAATTGGTTCCAGATATGTTTCTGGTGTAAATGTGGTCAACTGGCCAATGGGAAGGGTATTAATGTCCTTTTTCGCCAGCAAATATGTGCAATTTATCACAGGGATCCCCATCAAAGATACCACAGCAGGCTTTGTGTGTTACCATAGAAAAGTATTGGAAGCCATACAACTGGACAAAGTAAAATTTATCGGCTATGCTTTCCAGATAGAAATGAAATTTACTACCTGGAAGATGGGTTTTAATATTTTAGAAGTGCCTATTATATTTACCGACCGGACCAGAGGCACCTCCAAAATGTCCAAACATATTTTTAGAGAAGCTATTTTAGGCGTAATCTACATGAAAGTAAAAAGCATTTTTGTGAAACCAAGGCCCGTTAATCAAATTTGATTGATTTGATTGGGTTTACATTACTGATAATCACAGCAGGAATAAATAATACTAGAGTTGTAATCAACATAATCAACACATTTAAGCCAAAAATTATCGGCCAGTCCCAAACAATGGGAACATAACTCATGTAATAATTTTCAGCATTGAGTTTGAAAAGATGAGTGGATTGCTGCAACAAACCAAAACCAAGCCCAATCAGGTTGCCTAGTAACATTCCCCTGCCAATTATCCGTATGCCGTTCCATATGAAAATATTTCTGATTTGACGATTGGTACTTCCCATGGCTTTAAGTAAGCCTATCATGGAGGTTCTCTCCATAATCAAAATGAAGAGAATAGAAACCATATTAAAAGAAGCCACAAACAGTATTAAAGCTAAAAAAACATAAACATTGTTATTGAGTAATTCCAACCAGTCGAAAATCTGAATAAACCTGTCAGTAACCTTGGTCAATCTTAGGTCATAGTCTATACTTTCATACAGCTCATCTTCATAAGTATCAATGTTTTTCGGGTCGTTGATAAAAACCTCAAATCCCCCAACTTTATCCTCATCCCAATCATTGAGCACCTGTATAACTCTTACATCACCCAGTACAAATTTGTCATCAAAATCTTCCAAAAAAGTCTCATACAAGCCCACTACCTCTAATCTTCTAAATCTTGGCGGATCTTGAACAAAATACATGGTGATTTTACTACCTACATCAAGAAGCATTTTCTTCGCGATCTTTGTACTGACTACAATTTCATTAGAGGATTGTCCCTTCTCAGGAAATTGTATGAATCGTCCTTTTACTATTGAGGGTTTGAAGGCCAAGCTATCAAAATCTCTCCCAACCCCTTTCATCATGACCCCTTCAACCTCTTCTTCCCCTTTGATAAGGGCCGGCTTGTTGGCAAATACTTGCACATGTCGAATGTAATCGCTTTCCTTGTAATGCCTATAAAAATCGCTTGTTGTACTTGTTGGCGAATCTTCTAAGGATTGACTCATTACAAAGCGATTTACTTGAAAATGCCCCGTAAAAGAAAAAACTTTATTGGAAATCACCGATTGAAAACCTCCCAAAATTAAAAAGGAGATGATCATAATAGACAAGCCAAGCGCAATACTGGCTACAGCGATTCTGTGGATGGTTCCGGTAAAACCTCCCGTCTTTTTAAAACTGATTCTTTTTGCAATGAAGTAGGAAAGGTTCAATGAAGTCGTTTATTTTGTTAACTCAAACGCAAATTAACATGAAGCAGACTAAATTAATACTTATCCTCGCTTTTTTGTTTGGCAACATGACTTTTTGTAAGAGTAAGCCGGACAATATCAGCTCTTCCATAGAAATTTCAGCTCAATCAGAGGAAGCTAAACCGGAAATTCTCCCTGGAGCTGATCGTCCGGAGGTTTACTTACCAAAACTAAAAGGGAAAAAAGTAGCACTTGCTGTCAATCAGACGAGTATTTTGCCTTCCAAAAACAATATGCACCTTGTAGATTTCTTGTTAGAACAAGGGATCGAGGTGAAAAAAGTATTTGTACCTGAACATGGTTTTAGAGGTAAGGCAGATGCAGGTGAGAAAGTTGACAATTCAATAGATGCTGAGACAGGCATCCCTCTTGTATCCTTATACGGTAGTTCAAAAAAACCTTCAAAAGAGGCCTTAGCAGATGTTGATATCGTTATTTTTGATATCCAAGATGTAGGAATTCGCTTTTATACTTTTATCAGCACCTTACATTATTTGATGGAAGCTTGTGCCGAACAAGATAAAAAGCTCATGATATTTGACCGTCCCAATCCTAATGGAGACTATATTGACGGTCCCGTACTAGAAAAAGGTTACGAAAGCTTTGTAGGTATGCACCCTATTCCAATTGTTCATGGTCTAACTGTAGGAGAATTGGCTCAAATGATCAACGGAGAAGGCTGGTTAAAAGATGAAGTAAAAGCACCAATTGAAATCATACCCGTAGCCAACTGGACACATGATGACCATTATTCACTGCCGGTGAAACCATCGCCAAATTTGCCAAATGATATTGCCATTAGACTGTATCCTTCTCTGTGTTTTTTCGAAGGGACTGATGTAAGCTTGGGAAGAGGCACATTGTTTCCTTTTCAGGTTTACGGGTATCCTGACCCTAAATTTGGTGATTTCACCTTTACACCGGTAAGTATAGATGGCATGTCAAAATACCCTCCCCAACAAGACAAGCTATGTTATGGCAAAGATTTAAGAAATGAACCTTTAAGTCATCAATTTACCCTTTCTTACTTATTGGATGCTTACCGGCTTGCAGACCAAGGGGACTCATTTTTCAATTCATTTTTTGACAAACTCGCAGGTTCTGACCGGTTAAGGAAATCAATCATTGCCGGCGAATCTGAGGAAAACATTCGTTCCTCTTGGCAAAAGGGACTTGATGTTTACAAAACAAAAAGAAAACTTTACCTGATCTATAAATAAAAATATGGAAAAGAAAGACATAAGGATCATTTTCATGGGAACGCCTGAATTTGCAGTAGCTCCATTGGAAGCATTGATTCAAGACAATTGGAATATAGTAGCTGTCATCACTGCACAAGATAAGTTACAAGGAAGAGGCAGAAAACCAAGAAGCTCTGCAGTAAAAGAATGTGCAGTTAAACACGGTATTCCTGTTCTCCAACCCGCCAATTTAAAACATCCTGATTTTATTGAGACCTTGAAATCCTACAAAGCTGACTTGCAGGTAGTGGTCGCATTTAGGATGCTTCCTGAAGTGGTATGGTCAATGCCTCCAATGGGGACTTTCAATTTGCACGCCTCACTTTTACCTGATTATAGAGGAGCAGCACCTATCAATTGGGCCATTATCAATGGAGAGACTAAAACGGGAGTAACCACCTTTTTCCTTAAACATGAAATTGATACCGGTAGCATCTTATTTCAGGAAGAAGTCCCAATCCTTTCTGAAGATAATTTGGGGGATCTTTATGAAAAACTAATGGTCAAGGGGGCAAAGCTAGTAGTCAAAACAGTGAATGCCATAAAAAGCGGTAAAATTGAGCCTCAAGATCAAGATGAGAACAAGGCAATCAATCATGCTCCAAAAATCTTTAAGGAAACCGGCAAAATTGATTGGAGCAAATCTGCAGAATCTATAAACAACCTTATTCGTGGGCTATCGCCCTACCCTGCTGCTTGGTGTACCATTAATAACAAAAGTTGCAAAATTTTCAAGGCCGAAGTAGTGGATGACACTAAATCCAATGCACTACCCGGCACAGTCAAAACAGACAATAAAAGTTACGTACACTTTCAAACAGGTGCAGGAGTCCTGTCTATTTTGGAATTACAGTTGGAAGGGAAGAAAAAAATGGGAATTGGAGACTTTTTAAGGGGAAATACCCTTGTCAGTTAAGTCAAGAACTTTGCTGTGTTTCAGAAAATATTTGAGTAAAAAAATCTCTCCAACAGCTTTAGACCGATTAAATAATAATCCTAATTTCAGCCGAGAAAGTTAGTATAGTAAACTTTAAGGTATAATAAAAAATAAAAAAATTGCAAGCCGATTAAACCATTTGATTAAATTATAGTCTAAAAGATGAATGGAGCCAAAAAACGATGAAGAACTTCTAGATTTGATTAATTCACCAAAAACCCGCGAAAAAGGGTTTCGTATATTGGTGGAAACATATCAGAGGAATGTTTATGGGATCGTAAGAAAAATGGTTATTATTCATGATGATGCCAATGATGTGGTTCAGAACACATTTATAAAGGCTTTTAAAAACATCCACAAGTTCAACCAAAAATCCACCTTATTTACCTGGATTTATAGGATTGCGGTAAATGAAAGCCTAAATTTTATTGAAAAGAAAAAAAGGAAGATGTCCTCACCCATTGAAGATTACCATGAGAAAATGGAAAATTACGTGGATCAATCCCCGCTAGTAGATGGTAACGAGATAGAAAAAAAACTTCAAAAAGCCATACTAAAATTACCTACTAAGCAAAGGTTGATATTTAACTTAAGGTATTTTGATGAATTGCCTTATGAAGAAATGAGTAAAATCACTGAAACGAGTGTAGGAAGTCTAAAGGCAGGATATCACCATGCTGTCAAAAAGATTGAAGAATACCTAAGCAATGATTAAACCTTTGGATAAAATAATTGTCTAACAGTCGTATGGAAAAATTCTCAAAGAAAAATATATTCAAGGCTCCGGAAAATTACTTTGAGCAACTCCCGGATCAAATTCTTCAGCGTAGAAAACCAAAGGCTTTGCACTATTACCTAAGTGGAATGGCAGCTGCAGCTGTTGTTGTCATTGGCTTTTTTATGTTTCATGGGAATGAAACCGTAATTTCTTCCAATAACTACCAAGTAGAATTAAATGAAGAAGTAGAATACTACATCGAAGCCGGGGTATGGAATGTAGAAGATGTACTTTCCTTGGCTGAAAATCCAAATGAACTGCTGGATGATATTACAGAAGAAGAGTGGAGTAATCAGACTTGGGTAGATGAAGGTTTATTAGAGAATGAAATATTTTATTGATATGAAAAAGCTATTTATTGTTTTCTTATTAACAAGTCTATCCATTGTTGGCTATGGCCAAAGAAACAATCAAGTGGACAAAGAAAAATTGGAGGCAGCAAGAGTGGCCTTTATTACCAACCGGCTTTCATTAAGCCCTGATCAAGCTGCAAAATTTTGGCCTTTATACAATGAGTACCAGGAAAAAAGAAATGCTATGACGCGTGAGATGCGTCAAATTTCAAAAAAAGGTGAAGAAGAAATAACCAATGAAGAAGCGGAAGAATTGATAGAAAAAAGATTTAAGCTTCAAGAAAATTTATTGGTTGCAGAGAAAAATTTCACAAGAAAAATTGCCTCTAATCTAAGTGCTATTCATGCCTTAAAGCTCGAAGAAATTAATAGGGATTTTACTAGGCATATCTATAGAATGCATCGCAAACAGCGAGAGTCCAAGTCCGAAAGCAGCAACAATTAGAACAGACTTTGTATAGTAGTTTCACTAAAATTATTTGCAATAAATTAATTATCATTTCTTTGTGGTAAATTATGGTATTTAGTAAGACTTAGAACGAAGCATATATTTCCATTTAAGCGTTTAAATTTGTTATTTATAATTCGTTTCAAGTAGAATTATTGCCATTGATCCTTTCCTAAAAATTAGTATCATTTCATTTTTTTACTCTTCAAGAAATTCATTGAAAAGGAATCAATATTGTTTACCATCAAAGTAAAATTGTCCATCTTTTAAGCATATTTTTCGTTTATTTGTAGCATGCAGCAGCAAGCTATATCCCTACTTTCCTTAAACGAGTTGATCAAAAGAACTTTAGACAGTAACCTTTCTCCTACTTATTGGGTAATTGCAGAAATTGGAGAATTAAGGGCAGGAGTTAGAGGTCATGCCTATCTCGATTTAATAGAAAAAGTCGATGGCAATATACTTGCTAAAATACGAGGCAATATTTGGTCCTATACTTACCAATCAATATCAAGGAAATTTGAAAGTGTTACAGGTACCTCTCTTCAAGCAGGGATGAACATCATGGCTTTGGTTTCTGTTCAATTCCATGAATTGTATGGAATTAGTCTGGTAATCAAAGATGTGGATCCAAATTTTACTTTGGGAGAAAGGGCAAGAAAAAGGCAAGAGATCATAGGCAGGCTTACCAATGAAGGTTTAATGGACCTTAACAAACAATATGTATTACCGGTAGTAAGTCAGAAAATAGCCATAATAAGTTCTGTAACTGCTGCAGGCTATGGGGATTTTATCAACCAGCTGGATCAAAATTCTCAAGAATACAAAGTTCATTACCGTTTGTTTCAGGCAGCAATGCAAGGCAAAGATGCAATACCTCAAATAATTGAAGCCATTCATCAAATTGAAGAGGCATTGATCGTAGAAAAATTTGACCTATTGGTCATTATTAGGGGAGGTGGTGCACAGACCGATCTGGATTGTTTTGATGATTATGAACTTGCAAAAACCATAGCCAATTCAAGTTTACCCATTATTACAGGTATTGGGCATGAAAGAGATGAATCAATCGCAGACCTAGTAGCCCATACCAAATTGAAAACCCCTACTGCTGTAGCAAGTTTTATATTGTCCGGTTTTAGAGAGTTTGAAGATCGCTTGCATAGAAACCTAGTGAGCATTGAAAGAAATGTGCAGGCCAGATTAAAAGCCGAAGAATCAGGACTGACAGATAAAACACATTTATTGTTTAATATATTTCAAAATAAATTAAACAAAAATAATTTATTATTGGAAAGGTATGCTCAGCAAGCAAAAAGGAGTGCCATTTATAAAGTAGACAAGGAGCGAATAAAGAACGATCACTTGGCACTCAATTTACGAAAAGTAGTGGATAGGAAGGTAAACAAATCCGAAGAACGGATTAGACAAATAGAGAAAACCATTGACCGCCTTAATCCGGAAACGCTTTTGTTCAGGGGCTACACTAAAACAGAGAAAGATGGGTTGCCTATTCGGGGTCAAGCCTTAGGAATAGGTGATGAGCTAGTGACTTATACAAAATTGAAAAAAATAACTTCTGTTATTAATAAATTAGAGGAAAATGAAAAACAAGAAGGATAACTTAAGCTATGATGAGGCCATTTCTAGGTTAGAAAATTTGGTCAATCAGCTTGAAGATGGTGAGCAGAGCATGGATGACCTAACAAAGATGGTAAAGGAGGCCAGTAGTTTGGTTAAAATTTGCAAACATAAATTAAAGATGACTGCTGAAGAAATTAAAAAGGCTTTCGATGAAGAATAGAAATTGATCGATAAAAAAATTTATCTCATACAAATTCCATCTTTTATTTAAGTCCATAGCCATTATTTTATAATCAAAAACAGTACATTTGAAGACAGGAATTGTGATCATTTTTTAAATGAAAAAAGTAAGTATACAAGAGGCAAAAAAACAAATTGATGCGTTGACCAAGCAGATCAACCATTACAATCACCTTTATTATCAGGAAGACAATTCCGAAATTAGTGATTTTGAATTTGATATATTACTGAATCAGCTTATTCAGCTGGAAACAGATTTTCCTGAACTAAAAAAAGCTGACAGTCCCAGCCAACGTGTTGGAGGCACAATCACCAAAAATTTTGAGACGGCAAGCCATTCTGTTAAAATGCTCTCACTTGGCAACACCTATTCTAAGGAAGAATTGGTTGCATTTGACGAGAGGGTATTCAAGGGACTGGAGCATAGAAATTATAATTATTTTTGCGAACTTAAATTTGATGGGGTGGCCATTAGTTTGGTTTATGAAAAGGGCGAATTGGTAAGGGCAGTAACAAGAGGAGACGGTTACAAAGGGGATGTAGTAACGGAGAATGTTAAAACCATCCGTAGCATTCCATTGCACATAAAAGACAAAAAAAATCTTCCTGAGAAGTTTGAAGCTCGAGGAGAGATATTTCTTTCCAAAAAGGGTTTTGAAAAGATCAATGCAGAACGATTGAAAAACGGCGAAAGTTTGCTGGCCAACCCAAGAAATACAGCATCCGGAACTCTGAAAATGCAAGATTCAACTGTGGTCGCAAAACGGAGATTGGATTGTTATTTGTATCAATTAATAGCTGACGAAGTTGATTTAGATCAGCATGCGACATCAATACACTTACTTGAAGAGTGGGGATTTCACGTATCTCCTACCTACAAAAACTGTCAAAACCTGGAAGAGGTATTTGAATATATTGAGGAATGGAGAGAAAAACGGCATGACTTGTCTGTAGAAACAGATGGAGTAGTAATAAAAGTTAACGACTATAGGCAACAAGAGGAATTAGGTTTCACAGCAAAGGTCCCAAAATGGGCCATCGCCTATAAATACCAAGCTGAGAGTGCAGAGGCCACTCTCCTATCGATCCAATACCAAGTTGGAAGAACTGGAGCGATCACACCTGTAGCCAATCTTTCACCTGTACAATTGGCCGGAACTACGGTCAAAAGAGCATCCTTACACAATGCCAATGAAATTGAAAGGTTGGATTTGCATGAAGGAGACACTGTAAATGTTGAAAAAGGTGGGGAAATAATCCCTAAAATCACAGGAGTTGTCAAGGAGCGAAGGATAGAAGGAAGTAAACCCATTGTTTACATCAGAGAATGTCCGGAATGCGGCACCCCATTAGAAAGAAATGAAGGAGAAGCCAAGCATTTCTGTCCAAATGACGAGGCATGTCCACCACAAGTATTGGGAAGAATTGAGCATTTTGTTTCCAAGCGAGCCATGGACATCGACTCCTTAGGAACAGAAAGACTTCGGGCATTGATACAGCAAGAATATGTCCAAGACCTTGCTGATCTATATTACTTACCGGAAAAAAGAGAAGCGCTACTTGGTTTAGAAATCACCGACGACCAGTACTCAAAAAATAGTGAAGGGTATTTATACGTAAGCCTAAAGAAGGCTTTATATGCATTAACTCAGCAGTTAACACTTAAGGAAATAGATGAGTTTATTGCTGAAAATGAGGAATTGAGCCTCAACCAAAAGGTCAATGAGTTTCTTTCATATGCCCTTCATCGAGGTAAAAAAGGCAAGCAAAATAGCTTGACTATAGAAAAACTTTCTGTCTTAATCGATCATGGCCATTTCGATTTGGTTGAAGATTATGTCCCGGTGGCTTATGTGTTGGCTATTTTGGTTGGTAAGGAAGAAAGAATAGAAGAAATAAAACCAATTACAAAAAACAGGAACAGTGTACATGAAATAGTTATTCATGACCAGGATGGCATTTTTGAAAAGGATTTTGACGCTATTAATAAATTAAAAGGGAATTCATTTCAAGAAGGGGTGATTAAAAACATGCTGGAAGGTATTGCACAATCCCTAAACCAGCCGTTTCCAAAAGTTCTATTCGGCTTGGGTATTAGAAATATTGGTGAGAATACTGCCATATTATTGGCCAAGCATTTTCAAAATATTGAAAATATAGAAAATGCAAGTGCCGAAGAGCTCCTAGCTATCAATGGGGTGGGAGAAACTTTGGTGACAAGTATTCAAATGTTTTTCGCTAAAGAGAAAAATAAATCGATCATAAGGAAGTTAAAAGAAAAAGGTTTACAGTTCCAGCTTTCTTCAGAAGAAACGCAACTTGAAAGCACAGTATTGGAAGGTAAAAAAATACTGGCCTCAGGTCGCTTAAATCATTTTAAGCGGGATGAAATCATTGATTTTATAGCTTCCCATGGCGGAACTTACTCCAAGTCGGTTTCCAAAAACCTTGATTTTATTATTGAAGGTGAAGACATGGGGCCAAGCAAAAAGGAAAAGGCTGAAAAATTAAACATTCCCTTGATTTCAGAGGAATCTTTTATAAAAATGTGTACAACAAATAAAGAAATAAAATAATAACAGATGAAATGGATAAGGGAATATTACGTAAAAAGCACTTTGGAAAAGCCAAAGAAGAAACCTACCCAAAAATCCATCTTATTGAATACAAAAAATATAAAGACCATATCCATAATTGCCAGTAATAAGGATGAAATTGAGGCCATCACAAAGGTAATTCATTCCGATTTGGATGAAAAAATAAGGGTAATAGGAAATTATTATGATGAGAAATCAATAGATGAACAGGCTTTTTCTTATAAAGATTTTACTTTATTTGGTAAACCTAGAGAAAAACTAATTCAATTGCTTTCCCTTAAACCAGATTTGATTATTTTTACCCCCGAAAAGCTGAATTACTTTACCCTATTTTTACTACAGTTACAATCGGCATCATATAGTATGGGGTTTTATAATGAGGAGACGAAGCCCTATTTGGACTTGATGTTGAACAATGAAGAAAAAGATATTCAATCAGGAACCGCACTGTTGATAAAATATTTAAAGCAGATCAATTAAAATGAAAAAGTTTACAGGTACCGGAGTAGCCTTAGTAACTCCCTTTAAAGCAGATGGAGCTATTGATTATCCTGCTTTGGAGAGAGTTATTGAGCATGTTATTCTGGGAAATGTTGATTATTTGGTGGTACAAGGCACCACAGGAGAATCAGCTACACTTTCTGAAGAAGAAAAAATGGAAGTTTTAGCCTTCACAAAGAAAATCAATCGCTCTAGAGTTCCAATTGTTTATGGACTTGGAGGTAATAATACTGCAGCACTATTGGCTGCAATGGATACCATTGATTTTTCGGAAATTGAAGGGGTGCTTTCAGTAAGTCCCTATTACAACAAACCCAGCCAGGCCGGGATCATTGCCCATTATGAGGCCCTTGCGGATAAATGCCCTGTACCCATAATTTTATACAATGTTCCGGGAAGAACTATGTCTAACCTAAGTGCTGCTACAACCTTAAAATTAGCACAACATAAAAACATTATTGGGATCAAAGAAGCCAGTGGAAATTTAGAACAATGCATGCGCATTGTAAACAGTAAACCTGATGACTTTCTATTAATCTCCGGGGATGACATGAACACCACTCCGATGAGAAGTATTGGAGCAGAAGGTGTTATTTCTGTTATGGCCAATGCTTACCCTGAAATTATGGGAGCAATTATTCACGGAAATGGAGAATATTCAAAAAAAGGAACCTTCAGTTTGTTAGACATCAACCCTCTGATGTATGAGGAAAGCAATCCTGTAGGTGTAAAATGTCTTATGGAGCATTTAGGTCTTTGTGAGAGCCATGTTAGACTACCCTTACAGAAGGCCTCCAATGAATTGAGAAGCAGAATTATTTCTGCAGCAGATCGCATTAATACGAATCAATTTTATTCGCCACATTTAGAATAACATATATAAAATAAAAAAGGGGGACTTATATAATAAGTCCCCCTTTTTTTTACTCCTTAACTCAAGAATTTTTGATATCCTGTACTTCTTTTCTGATATCCTGAGCCATATTTTTTAAATCTTGCATGCCTTTTCTTACTCTTGTTCCTGCAGCTTGATTTTTCTTATCGTAGAATTTGTCAAAATCAGCTTCAAGAGACATTATAAGATCTTTGATTTCATTAAATCTGTTCATAATTAAAAGTTTATTTAGGTTAATGATGAAATTGTTTTTTTACTCAATATAGGTAAATAGTTTATTAATGTACAGGATTGGCCCTTTTTTCTAGATTTATTCACCAAAAGATGTAGCCAACTCCGTAGTTTTATAATAACCACTACTTAATTTTTCTTTAATTGCCTCAAATGCTGCAATTGTCTCTTCCACATCTGCTATACTATGTACCGCAGTTGGTATCAAACGCAATATAATCATTCCTTTTGGAACAACAGGATAAATCACAACTGAGCAAAAGATATTATAGTTTTCACGCAAATCCTTGCTTAATGTAGCCGCTTCACCCACAGTACCGTTCAACACTACCGGAGTTACCGGTGAATTGGTGGTGCCGATGCTGAACCCTTTTTCTTTCAAACCATTCTGAAGAGCATTTACAATCTTCCAAAGGTTATTTTTATATTCAGGTCGACTCCTGATTAAATCCAGTCGTTTCAATGCGCCTTCCACCATTATAAGTGGCAGTGCTTTCGCGAATATTTGAGAACGCATATTGTATTTCAAGTAATGAATTACTTTCGCATCACCTGCAATAAACGCGCCAATACTAGCCATTGACTTGGCAAAAGTTGAAAAATATAAATCAACTTCTTGTTGTACTCCCTGTTCTTCACAAGTACCGGCACCGGTTTTACCCATTGTTCCAAAACCATGCGCATCGTCTACCAACAGGCGAAATTGAAATTTTTCTTTCAACTTTACTATTTCTTTCAACTTGCCCATATCACCGGTCATACCAAATACACCTTCGGTAATTACCAAGATACCACCACCGGTTTCTTTGCTTAACTTTTCTGCTCTTTTCAACTGTTTCTCACAGCTTTCTATGTCATTGTGAGGATATACAAATCGCTTACCGATATGCATCCGCAAAGCATCAATAATACAAGCATGACATTCACTATCGTATACAATAACATCTTTTCTATCGATCAATGAATCAATCACACTCATGATGCCTTGATAACCGTAGTTAAGCAAATATGCCTTTTCTTTACCCACAAATTGTGCCAATTCACTCTCAAGCTGCTCATGAAGATCAGTATTTCCTGACATCATCCTCGCCCCCATTGGGTACGCTGCTCCCCACTTTGTGGCAGCATCAGCATCTGCTTGTCTAACTTCGGGATCATTTCCTAACCCTAAATAATTGTTCAAACTCCAATTCAGAACTTCTTTGCCCTTAAATTTCATTCTAGGCGCAATTTCACCCTCCAATTTAGGGAACATGAAATATCCTTCTGATAACTCGGAATGTTTTCCTAACGGACCAAGATTGGTATTCAGTTTTTCAAATATATCCAATGTGTATTTACTTTGATGTTCAACAAATTACTAACTCAATAGGCTAATAAAACCCTCAAAAATAAGAGTTTTAAGTGGATTCAACAAAATTACGTTGATTTTTGGTGAATTCATTCATTGCCTTAACCCAATATCTATTGCTTATTGCTGGTTTAAGTTTACTTTTAAATTGTAGATTTGCAAATGCTAAGTGGCAAAAATAAATAGATTCCATTTTACCAAACATTCAATTTTCTGGTTTAGCCAACAATTTAAAGTACTTCTAATCTTTATAAAGCAGCTTCCAGGCTCAACATGCTATCTTTTTTATGAAAATAATAGATAAAACCATCATCCTTTCTTCAAATTCACCAAGAAGACAACAATTGCTAAGGGACTTGGGCTTCTCCTTTGAAGTAAAAACCATGCATACGGATGAAAGTTTCCCTGCTGATATGGAAGCTACTCGAGTGGCCGCCTATCTAGCAGAGAAAAAGGCCAATACTTTCCTTCCTCATTTAAAAGACCAGCAAGTACTGATTACTGCTGACACCATTGTCATTGCCAACCAAACCATTCTTAATAAACCTCAAAATGAAGAAGAGGCAATAAAAATGCTCCATTCCATCAATGGTAAATCTCATATGGTCGTAACCGGTGTTTGCATTGTGGATACGAACAAAAAAACAACCTTTTCTGATCTGACTGAAGTGACTTTTTCAAAACTGAGTGAGGAAGAGATTTCCTTCTATGTACGTACATTCAAACCCTATGACAAAGCCGGCGCATATGGTATTCAAGAATGGATAGGAATGGTGGGTATAGACAGTATTAATGGTTCTTATTACAATGTAATGGGACTTCCTGTTAATTTGGTATATAAAAGCTTAAAATCTAATTACACATTGAGTTTATAAGTCATGTTTTCCTTGACGTATAAACTCAATCATCTTAATGGATAGGATTTTTTTCATTAAGCCCTTACTCTCTAAGTACAAATAATTGTACGCTAATTTTATTCACCAAACCATAGGCAACAGACTTATCTTTGGGTCATTTACCTACTTGTTTTTCTACATATTTAGAAAACTCTTTTAAAATTTTTTCTGCTGAGGTAAAGAGGTTTTTGGTTTTCTGCTTTGGTTTGGTTATTTCTCCTACAGCACTGATTCTCATAACAACTTTATCTTTTTTGGTATCAATAAAGTCTATCACCAACTCTCCCATATCATATTTTTCCACACTGTAAGTGCTTCTACCTCCACCGTAAGGATAAGGCATCATGTAGGGGCTGTATATACCATATCCATAGTATGGGCTCATCATAGGCATTCTGTTAACCTCCTTTTGCCTATCCGTAAGATTGGTATTGTACCTTACAATCAAATCCGGCTTGGTTTCATCTTCCACAAATCCCATTTCTCTCATTCCTTCTGAAAGTCTATGCTTTAAATTTTCTTCGAGAACAGGTGATTCAAATGCATCTTTATCGTAATATTGGTTGATAACAAAGAATGTATTGTAGGTATCAAAACTTGCAACTTCATTCTTTTCCATAAAAACCCTAACAGGACTACAGGAGGAAAAGAAAATCCCAAGCATTAATGTGACTATGCCAATTGAATATTTCATAATTTTTACCTTAATTTTTAACTTCAAGACGAAGACAAAACGTAAAATGTTGCATGAAAGTATAATTTGAAACAAAACTCAATACAAGCCTCCCTTGAAATTATCTCTTTTGTAACAAAAAACTTGTATCCTTGTACCTATGCGTAAAAATGTCGATTTAAATTGTGATCTGGGAGAAGGAATGGCAAATGACAATGCCATTATGCCTTTTTTAGGAAGTTGTAATATTGCAGCTGGTGGACATGCCGGAAATGAAAAAACCATCCTTGAAACCATTAAGTTAGCAAAAAGACATCAGGTAAATATTGGAGCACACCCTTCCTATCCCGATCAAAAAAATTTTGGGAGAAAGCCTATGGACATCTCTTTTTCTAAACTTGAAGAAAGCCTTTTCCAACAAATTCATTTAGTGCAGAAATTAGCGTTCACTGAAAACAAAACCTTGAACCACATAAAGTTTCACGGTGCCTTATACCTCAAAAGCCTCACTTCTCTCAATTTGGCAGAAAGACTTGCCATTTTTTTATCCAATAATTTTAATGGAATATACATTTATGCGCCCTATGGGTCATGCATGGCAGAAGCCGCGCGAAAATATGAAATCCCATTAAAAAATGAAGGTTTTGCTGACAGGGCCTATTTAACCAGTTCCACGTTGGTTAGTCGAAAAAAATCATACGCACTTTTGACCAACCTAAACGAAGTAAAACATCAGGTTTTATCAATGGTAAACCAAGGAAAAGTCCCCACTTATGACAATCACAAACATGATATAGTTGTGGATACTATATGTGTTCATGGAGACCATCCTAAAGCCTTGGAAATTGCCCAATTATTAGGCCCCTTGCTTGCCACCAAGTCCACTTTAAACCACTAATAATGAAATACCCCATTAAAATACTATATATTGGAAACGATATCATAGAACTCCACTGGCCGGAAATCATTGAAGAAGACTTACTGGTTGAAATGATTACCTTGAAAAATTTAATTCTAAGAAAATGGCACATCATTATTTCTTCCATCTACCATAGTTACCAAATCTTAAGTGTTCGCTTAAAGCATGTGGCCAATAGCACCGTTTTTATAGCTTGGTTAGAAGAGTTGATGAATGAGCCTTTACCTGAGCTGGACTTACCTCAAAGGTGGATTTGGACCATCCCCGTATGCTACGAGCAGGAAATTGCCCCCTCCATTAACATTTATTTGGAGAAGAAAAATATGGATGCGCAAACATTCATCAAACAACACTGTGCCAGGCAATACCTTCTATATTTTTATGGTTTTTTACCTGGTTTTATGTATTTAGGTGGCCTTCCCAAAACTTTGCATATACCTAGGAAGGATATTCCTGATAGAAAAATCAACAAAGGAAGTGTGGCCATAGGTGGTGCACAGACGGGTATTTATCCAATTGACAGTCCTGGAGGATGGTATGTTGTGGGTAAAATGCCTATTCCTATATTTGGCAATGGCAAACTAAATTTACCTTTTAATCCCGGAGATAAAATTCAGTTTGAAGCCATTTCTTCAAAGGAATTTACCGACATCCAAGGCTCAACTAATTATCATTGGAAAAAAACCATATATCATGGGTAAAATAGTCTTTATCAAAGCCGGCTTATTTACCACCATCCAAGATCAGGGGAGGTTTGGGTTTGTAGATAAGGGAATCCCAACTTCAGGGCCTATGGATGAATCTTCTTTCCACTTGGCCAATTTGCTGGTACGAAAAAAACCAGGTGCAGCATGTCTGGAGATATATATGGGCAATGTTTCGCTTTATTTTACTGAAAATTGCCAAATTGTTTGTACAGGAGCCGATGCTAAAATCCAAGTGGATTCTAAGTTATATGGCACCAATGAAATTATCAATATTTCTGCCTATTCAAAGGTAAACATCGCTTCTTTTCGTCAAGGACAGTGGCTTTACTTGGCTATTAATGGGCTTTTTGAAAGTGAAAGTATTATGGGTAGTCAAAGCTTTTATCAGGAAGTCACACCTTTGGCTAAATTTAAAGACAACGATATTTTAACTTTTGCTAGTTCTCCTAACCATATACCTACTGACTTCTCCAAGATAAAACCAAGAGGTTTTCCAAAATCTCCTCAAATTCCAGTATTTCCAGGGCCATCCTTTTCTTGCTTGAGCAAAACACAGCAACATGCCTTGACTGATTCTTGTTTGACACTTTCCCCTATCCAAAATAGAATGGGGATTCAATTGGTAGAAAAAATAAAACATACCCTTCCAGAGTTGATTTCAAGTCCTGTTTACCCTGGGACCGTTCAATTGACTCAAGCCGGAAAAATCATTATCCTAATGAAAGATGCTCAAGTAACCGGAGGATATCCGCGAGTTTTACAATTAACAAGCATAGGCATTTCAAGACTTTCTCAACTCAGGCCACAAGCTAAATTTAAATTTCACTTTGTTCCCCAAAAGGATATTTCCATTTAATTGAAATCGGCTCTTTTTTGTCAATATTGGTCGTACAACCACCCGCACAAGATGGCCAAACCAAAACTTACCAAGGTTCCGATCAAAATATATTCGGTGAGCTTCCTGTCTTTAGATTCTTTCAAATCTCCAAACCTAAACACAGACTTTGCTGCCACCAAAAAACCAATGGCTTCCCATTTCCCCGCAATAATAAAAATTAGAACAAACCAACGTTCGAGTATACCAATGTATTGACCTGCTTTTTCCAATGATCCAATTTCATCGTCCGCTACAGGGGTCCATTTTGAAATGATTGTCTTGATTATTATTGAGGCTGGTAGCGATAAAAAAACCAACAAAGTTAGCACCAACCAAAATTTTTCGGAAATTGGATACAATAGGTTAATAAATCCCGGATCTATCCATACTACTACTCCTCCTATGGTTAATAAATGGGCCAATTGGTCTATAAAAAACCAATACCTTTTGGTACTCGCTTTTTGTGCATATAACTTAATCAGGTCTACAAGTCCATGAACAGAGATAATCCCTACTGCATACGGCCAAAAACTTAAATCAGCCATAATTATCATGATTAGTAAGCCATGCACCAGCAAGTGTAAATAAAGTTGGTAGGCCTTAAACTTTTTTGCTTCTTTTGCCTTCACCCACCGGTTGGGTTGGAAGACAAAATCTCCCAATAAGTGTGCTAAAATCAGCTTTATAAATACTATCATGAGGTAAACCTTGCTATTCGTTTTGGAAAATAATTCACCAATGTATTAATTACTTCAAAATGTGCTCTGGAAAGCCGTGCGCTTACAGAATTTTGACTGATATTCTCCATTGCACCTAATGCTGTTTGATTTTTCTCAGGATGCTTGAATGCAAGGCAGACCATTTTTGCAGAATTGATTGACCAATCGTCCATGATTGTCAATGCCAGCCGAAGCATAAGGTTTATTTCTTCATTCAACTCCTTGTTTTCACTTTTGAACATAATCCCCTGTTGTTCTTTTTCAAGCGCTTCAAATATCTCTCCTGAGTAAACATAAGCAGTTCCATTATTTTCCAAAAGCCTATCTGATATAAAATTTTCCTCTCCTACGCCCAACCCCATCCGTATATCCAATGGTGCCATTGACTTGATGGCAGCTTTTAGAAATATGGCTACAAATAGTAATTGTTCTGGTTCCTTTATCCTCAATTGAAAACTGTCTCCCCGATAGATTTCCCAGTCGGTTCCCTCCTTTCCCCATTGTTTCAATTCCTTCTTTAATTCCTGCATCCATTGAGCTGCCGGAACTTTACGTGAATTGATCAAGTCTGCTGTGATGATCCCTATCATTGAATGCTTTATTTATCTACCATTTACAAGATAAACCAATTTATCGATTAATTAGTAGATAATCAAAATTATTGACTAAAAAGAAGATAAATTTATGAATTTAGCATGAATTGATCCATAACCCCCACTACTCCAATCAGAAAGAAGCCAATCAAACCTGTCACCAAAAGGTAATACAAGGTAGGAAGGATGGTTTTCCTAAGCACACTTCCTTCTTTGCCTAAAAGCCCTACCGTGGCTGAGGCTGCTACAACATTGTGTATGGCGATCATATTACCGGCTGCCGCACCAACTGCCTGAAGGGCTAAAATCCAGGTGGGCGACATTACAAGGTTATCAGCAACACCAAATTGAAACAAGCTAAACATTAAATTACTAATGGTGTTACTACCGGCAATAAAGGCACCTAAAGCCCCTATAAATGGTGCAAAGAAAGGATAAACCATCCCTACTTTATTTGCCGACCATTCCGCCATCAATATAGGCATGGAAAGCATGCCTGAAGCATTCTCCCCTGAATTAATATACACCCTGACCATGGCTACAGCAAACAATAACACTGCTCCTGCTTTAAATATCATTTGGCTACTTTCAGAAAAAGCTGCTTTCACTCCTTTACCACTCATCCCATGAAGAAAGTAAGTAAAAACACAAACTATAAGTAATAATGTACCCGGCAAATACAGGGGAGTACTAGTGGCAGCAATGTTTGTTCCTAGTATAGGATCAATTCCAAAAGAAAAGCCGGTAAGCCAATTCTTAAAAGGCAATTGAGGCAACCTACTTAAAACCAGTAAAACGGCTAAAAAAACATACGGTAACCAAGCCAATTTTAAGGAGATTTTTGGCTTATCTAAAGCCATATCAAGTTCGGCTTCATTATTTTTAAAATTGGCAGCACCCAACCAGTCTTCAGGCCAATGCTTAACTTCCTCCATTTCCCAAATTGATTTAGGCATCAAAAATCCTTTTTTGGCCGAATAAACGACCAAAGCCAAGCCCACTAAAGCACCGATAAGAGAAGGGAATTCAGGCCCTAAAAAAAGGCCGGTAATCAGATAAGGAATGGTAAAAGAAAGTCCTGCGAAAATAGCAAAAGGAAAAACCTGAAAACCTTCCTTCCATGACCTATTTTTTCCAAAAAACCTACAAAGCATCAAAACCATTAAAAAGGGCATAAAACTTCCAACAAGGGCATGAACAATAGCCGCATTTCCGGTAACAGCAGCCAAGACATCAGCAATATCTAAACCCATCAAATCCAACCTAGAAGTCAATTCAGGATTTTCCAGACCACCTTTGACACCAACCAATATAGGTGTGCCCACCGCACCGAAAGTTACAGCAGTGCTTTGCACCATCATCCCCAAAACAACCGCTGCCAAAGCAGGAAAACCTAAGGCAACCAACAATGGGGCAACTATAGCTGCGGGGGTTCCAAAACCAGCAGCTCCTTCCAGAAAAGACCCAAAAAGCCAAACAATAATAATTACCTGAATTCTTCGGTCTTTACTAATTCCAAAAAAGCCATCTCGAATGCGGTTAACAGCTCCTGAATACTTCAGGAAATTAAGTAATAAAATCGCACCAAAAACAATGTAAAGTATATCAAAAGTGATAAACAAACTTTGAATAGAGGAAGCCAGAATTGTCAACATGGACATGTCCCAGAAAAGAAATGCCAAAATTGAGGTAAGAACGAAAGTAACAGGCATCGTAATTTTGGCAGCAACACGAAATCCTACCAACATTACAGATGCGACCAAAATTGGAAAAACGGCCAGAAAAAACAACAGGGTTTGAGACATCATTTAGAACAAATATATACAATCAATAAAAGCATTAAACAATAAAATCTAAATTTTCTGTAATCCGCTCCCCATTTTTATTCAAGTGGTTGATATAACGGTCAATTCTTTTTTCAGCAAGCTTTAAATCAACATTGTTTAGGTTAATATTCAACAAATCGATAAACCATGGAATCTTCTCTTCTTGCTCAACATATTTCTTTACAATGGCCTTGGCAATGGGAAGTGTAGTAGTCTTGGAAGCCTCATGAACATCTTTACTATCGGCTACTAATAGCTTATGATATTCCTCTTCCAATAGCCTATCGAATAATTCTTGGGTAAAAATAGCTCCCTGATTGACTCCTGAGATTTCATCAGCATCTGTAATTTCAGCCTTTTTGTGAAGCCACTCCCATAGGATACTCAGTCGAATTTCACCTGTTGCCATATCTTCCATCAGGTAAAGGACATTATCATTCCCAAAAAAGTCAGCCGGTTTCAAAGCAGCCGCTTGCATGCCCTGCCCAAATGCATTGCCGTATTGCAAGCCAACACTTAATAGATTTCTTGCACCTCTAATTGTCCTAGGAGCAGAATCTAGGTGGATCAAGCCATCAGCATCTTCTTGAGTATAACTAAGCTTTTCAAAACTTCTTCCCATTTGGTTGGCTTTTCCTGACTTTTCCCAAACAGGGCGAACAATATGAACCATTTTCCAATGCGCTACCCATTTTCCACTTGCCCCTTCCTTAAGCTCTCTTTCTGCCCCGGCCAAAGCTTTCTCCATACTTGCACTTACACCTTCTGTAGATCCAACAGGTATATTAGGTTCCATACCACCTTGCCACAAGGCATAGTTACCTTTGCTATCAGGTGTATTGACCGCTCTTCTTACCCTGTCTTCATAATTTTTCATGTATCCATAAGTCATCCCTATGGATTCTATGTTAGGATTGATAAAGAACTGATCCCAAGCCATCGCATCTGAGACACTATTGATATAATCCCAACGACCTGTATTAAACCCAACAAAATGTTTTCCCAAAGCCGCCCTAATTTCCATTAGTTGGTATGTAGCTTCTAGCTGCTCTACCAAAACATAAACCTTTAGGGTACCATCTTCCATTCCCAAATGCTTTTCCAAAGCACTAATCATCCTGTTCCACAAGGCTGCTTCTTCTGCCGTTTGAATTTTGGGTAGATACAGCACTATGGAAGCACCAGCACCTATCAAAGCCTGAAAATTATTCACGACATAAAGCACCAAATCAGCAATGGAAGCCGAAAATGAAGCACCATTGCTTAACCGAATGTGTCGATCGTCTAAATGCAATCCTCTGGCTCTAAAAATCTTAGTGGTAAAGCCTAGCTGAGTTTTCCAATCAGTGATCTTTCCATGACCAAAAAAACTTTTACTCCAATTGTTCATTCGGAAAGCTACTTCTTCGGCCACCGTCAAAAATATCGGTGAGTCCTGAATAGTCAATTTAAGGTTTCTTTGATTGTCTAAGGACATGGTAGACACTTGGCCTAAAGCATCTTCTCCATCAAACATCCACCCGTCAGCACCGGAAAGCAAGGCATAAGCTACATTCCGAATACTATTTTCTAAACTTGTATTGGGTTTGGCCCCTGGACCTGTACCCTGGATCCATTGTTGTTGAAGATCTTTAGGTATTTCGGCCCCTTCAAAATTTCCGGCTCTGGCATCAGATACCAAGATATTGGTACCCGGAATATTGGTGTCCGGATTTAAAAATGTCAATTTACTTCCCTTTCGGCTTCGTTCTTTTCTCCTTCGTAACCGGATATTCATTAGTTTTTTTACTTCTTCATTAAAGGGAGCCATTATTGAAAGGGCTTCAATTACTCCGGGAGAAAAAACATCCTCATAGGTCTCTCTTAAATTATTCCTAATAATTATTTCGGAATTGCTCATCTCTAAAATTTCTTCTTGGTTATAGTTTAATGGATTCCCCTTACCTAGACCTCCACCTAGATGGTAAAAGGAATGATACTCATAAATAAAATTAACTTCTTCTTTTAACAAGGGGTACATTAAAATAGAATGTCGATAGAAAACACAAATGAAGGAAAACCATACAGATGTATCTACCTCACTCCTTATTTTTTCATCACCCAATAAGCAGCTAATTAATAAATATCTATTAATAGAACCAAGGTATAAAAATTGCTCAAAGGAAAACCCAAGAAAACATAAAAACTATACAAATAAATTGTGTCGAATTTTTCAAAATAAATAAAAAAACAATATTTTATCCGAATAATTAAACCCGAAATGGACTATAAACAATCAATCTCTTCCTAAACTTCCCTCAAAATCAGCCATTTAATTTTATTTTTAACCCTACCTGTCTGCTGACAGTTTCACCAAGTAATGTTATGCTAAAACCTCTAAAAGGCCTGGGTTATTTTTTTGATGACAACACTTTCTGATAGTGCTCAGAAAATCACATTACAAATCCTGATACAATTGAAACTCCAGTCAAGTGAATACTATTATGAAATAAAAAGCCACGGGAAAACAACCCGTGGCTAATCATACCATCTTTATTTTTTAAAACCATTATTGAATACAAAGACTTACCTAAGCCGGACTGCCCAGATTAAAGTTATTTATGCCTTTCTGATTGATAAAGGGCTGATTTCTCATGCGTTGTCCGGACACTTTATAAATGGCATTGGCTACTGCTCCACCTGTTGGTGGAAGTGCCGGTTCTCCCAATCCTGTCGGATCAATTCCATTGTCAATAAAATGAGTTTCAATTTCAGGAATTTCTTTCATTCGAATCAAACGATAGCTATCAAAATTCTTTTGGTCAGCAACTCCATCTGTAAAGGTAAGATTGGCAAACATTGCATGTCCCATACCATCTAACATGCCACCCCTAACTTGTTGATCTGCCCCGGTAGGATTAATCACAATTCCACAGTCTGTAACTGCGTAAATTTTATCCAATACAGCTTGACCATCTTTAATTTTGGCCTCGGCAACTTGGGCCACATAAGACCTATGGGAAAAATACACACTGAAGCCTTGAGAAACCCCTTCTTTTTTGCCCCAGTTAGACTTTTCTGCTACAGTCTTGATTACACCTTTCATTCTGTCAATGTCATAATGAATTTCTCCAACCGGTCTTTCCTTGGCTTTGTCTAAAAGTCCTAACCTTAATTCAACGGGATCTTTGCCCATGGCTTCTGCAACTTCATCAAGAAATGACTGCTCTGCAAAAGCCAGAAAATTAGTTATTGGCGCACGCCAAGCATTGGTCGTTATCGGTGACTTATATTCTGCAGATCTTATTTCAAGGTTTTCAATGGCTCCTGCAGGAAAATTGTTTTCTCTTGTGGTATTTCCTGCATTTATTCCTGCACCACTCAATTTATAGCCAATCAATTCATTTTTATCATTCAATGCTGCTTCAAATCTATACTTAACAGCAGGTCTGTAGGCACCTCCTGTAATGTCATCTTCTCTCGACCATGTTAATTTTACAGGTGCTTTAAGCATTTTGGATAGTTCAACCGCTTCCTCTACAAAATCTGCCCTTAGCCTCCTACCAAAACCACCTCCCAATCGAGTTAATGCTACACTTACTTTCTCAGGATCAATTCCACAAATCTTTGCTGCAGCATTTCTAGCCCGATCCGGAGTTTGTGATGGACCTATTAACTCCACACTATCCTCCTTTACATTGGCAAAAAAGTTCATAGGTTCCATGGGGCTATGAGAGAGAAAAGGGCATTGATATTCACTTTTTATTATTCTTGAAGCACTTTTAAAAGCCGTCTTAACATCTCCATCCTTTCTCTTGACTTCACCGGCACCGGAATTCAGTAACTCATCAAATTTCTTATCGTGAAAGGCTGTGGATTCCAAAGTACCTCCTATTGGCTCATAGGCTATTTTCAGTAGTTTTCTTGCTTTCATCAAAGGCCAAGTACCTTCTCCTATAACGGCTACGTTATCCTTAAATGTCAAAACATCCTTTACCCCTTTTACTTTTTTCGCGGCTTCTGCATCCACTTGCTTCAGCTTCATGCCAAAGGGTGGTCTTTGAATCATGGCATGAAGCATATTTTCTCGGTATACATCCAATCCATACAAAGGTTGCCCGGTAAACATGGCATCATTGTCCACATTTTTGACTGCCGTACCAATGATTTTAAAATCATTAATATCCTTCAAAGCTACATTTTCCGGCACCGGCAGTGACGCTGCTTCAGTGGCAAGCTCACCATAGCTAAGTTTTTTTGATCCGTGAACAACATTGCCATTGTCTGTTGTCAGGGAAGATAGAGGTACCTCCAAGCGTTTTGCTGCAGCCTCCATGAGCATTTGTCTTGCTGTGGCGCCAGCCTGTCTTAGCCTTTGCCAAGAATGTGGCATGGCTCCTGAACCTCCGGTTACCTGTCTGTCATACTTCTCAGTATCCAGAAAGGCCTGCTTTACCCTTACATTTGACCAATCAACATCCAATTCCTCTGCAACAATCATTGGGAAGGATGTTTTGATATTTTGACCCAATTCAGGATTGGGGGAATAAATTAATACATGGTTTGTCGGGGAAATAGAAAGAAAGCTATTGTAATTGATAGCTTTATCAAAAATCTCCTCATTGCTGACAACTTTCATTTTGGGAGAATCACAAGCCGACCAATTAAATCCAATCAGTAAACCACCACCTGCAGTTGCCGCGATTTTTAAAAAATCCCTTCTGTTTGATTTTAGTGCTTTATCCATGGTTATTTAATTTTTGATGAGGCCAATAAAACTGCTTCTTTGATACGGTGGTACGTGCCGCACCTACACAGATTGGCATTCATCCCTTCTATTACTTCCTCCTCAGTAGGAGAAGGATTATTCTTTAGAATAGCTGCTGCTGTCATTATCTGCCCCGCCTGACAATAGCCACACTGAGCAACGTCTACTTCTTTCCAGGCTTGCTGTACCGGATGATCTCCCGAGTCTGATAGTCCTTCAATCGTAGTGATTTTAGCATCTCCAACAGATGCAATTGGTAGACCACATGACCTAACAGCTGCATCATTAAGATGAACTGTACAAGCACCACATTGTGAAATTCCGCAAGAATATTTGGTTCCAACCAAACCTAGGTTGTCCCGAAGTACCCAAAGTAAAGGGGTATCCGAATCAACATCCACTTCATAGTTTTTGTTGTTGACTTGAATTTTGTAGTTCGCCATATTAAATTAGGTATAGTTAATTTCTCCTTAAATTTTCAAACCCTTAAGTCCTTTTTCTATCCACCTTTTACCTCAATCATGGATTCAATTGCTTGCTTAAAGTAATATTTTAGATAGGTTTAGACAAATATTTAATTTCTCTAAGTATTGGAATCGCATAAAGAGAAGAAATAAAATTGATCAAGCCAATCTATTTTTTTAAATGCCAATAGAGTTGGGTGATTTTAAATTTCGCATCTCTACTTAAACCCTTAAAATAAGCTGTTTATTCTTTTGTTATTGAAAAATAAATAATTAAATTTTGAGGTACAATAAACCAACGCAATTTTTCTACCTCAAACCCTAAATTATTATTTAAATGAATAGATTACCGGGCTTACTGGTTTTGGCCGGGGTTATTTTACTTGTTCTTTTCTTTTATTCCAATGCTGAAGTATTGGACAAAATATGGTTATGGCTGGTTGGGTTTATAGGTTATTTAATCGTTCTACTTGGAAAAGGATATGAAAAAATTAAAGGTTTGTTTATAGAAAATAATCCTGCTCCTAATCCAACAACACCAAAGGAAAACATTAACCATAAAATTAAGCACTTAAAGGAAACCCAAGCTTCCGATCTGGAAAGTATTAAATCTTTGATTGAAAACGAAGATGTAGCAACAATTCCCGAGGCTTTGATAACTATTTTAAGATATTTGGATGATGGGAATACAACATTGGGCCTTATGTTTATTCAAAAGAAATTTTTCGCCTACACCTTGGAAGATACTCACAGAGATGAGAAAGTCCCCGGAGGAACAAGAATTCCTGAGGGACATTATAAACTGGGAATCAATGAAAATCTCAGTCCTTTGACTCAAAGGTACAGAAATAGGTTCCCCTGGTTTTCACACCATATTGAGATAAAAGAAATCCCTAATTATGACAAGGTTTATGTACATATAGGAAATTCCCATCGGGACACAGAAGGCTGTATTTTAATAGCCGACGGAGTGAATGCTGCCAGCACAGAAAAAATGATCCTACAGTCTCAGAAAGCTTACGAACGATTTTATAAAATGGTATTACCAAAGATAAATCAAAATGAGCCCTTGACTATCAATATTCTAAATGAAAATTGGTTTGAAATGCTTACAAAAAAGCAGCAACTAGTAAATGCCTAAAGCATAATTTAAAAACAACTACTGACGAATTAATTCCATGGAAAAAAGCCCCTCATCCGTCGAAAACCAAGACACTAAGTCTTCCTTTATATCAGAACGAAATTATTTGGTCATCCATATCATTTCTATAGTAGTAATCGCACTTGCTGCCCTGATATTTATTGTTCCGAGCATGGAAAATGCTAACCATGCTTTTGCGATAGGCTTTGTTATTATAGTAGCTTTAAGCTTTATTTATGGATTGATTGCAAGACATATAAGCCCTAAAGTAAAAGATAGGAATCCAAACTTTAATCCCTACCATACCTTTTTCTTTAAGGGAACAGTAATTCTTTCTGTTATCTTAGTCATTTTTGCGATACTCGGTGCCCTATTTGTTTACATTGAACACGACAATCTTTTTCAAGCGGTTGGCCTTGCAACAACGGTAATCTGGATAGCTTTATTTTTAATTTACTTCATGTGGTCGGTTTATCATTACAATATAAATTATGGCTTGACAGACCAAGATTGGCAACGCATTTATGATTTCAGAGACATGCACAGCAAAGGCATTCCTGTAAAGCCATCAGACCTAGAAATGCCTGAATACAATCCCTATAAAAGCCAAACTTTCGGTTTACCACCCGGCACTGTAAGGGGTATGATCGCATTTACACTCTTAATGGGAGGTATGTCATTGTTGATCGTTAGCTTTGGTACTCAATATTCAGGAGTAGATGCAGCATTATTGAGTCAACAATTTGAATTTTTTGAAACAGCTTTCCTAATGATGATTGCTTTCTATTTTGGAGACAAGTCTTTGAAATACCTACGTGAAAGGTGGGTACCCAAACAAAACAATGTCCAAACCGGAGGACAAGTACAAAACAACCAATCCGTAGCTCAGGGAGACAATGCCATTGCTCCAATGGACAATCTCGAAATAGACAATGCATATTTTGACAATGAGGACAGAATTTTTTCCCTTGAAAACGGTCTTCAAACTGAAGAAGTTTCACCTGCCAGCCAACAAAGATCTATGTTATCCACCTCTTTTGAGGCGCAGCCCGAAATAAGTTTACAAAGAGAAGAGTATGTTCAAATCAAGGACAATACCAATAGTAAAATATTAAGCGATATGGACATAAGAATCGCATTGGATGAATTGGAAGCAGAAGAAAACCTTAAAATTAGTTTACCGGTAATCAAAGCATTAGTAAAGGTGGAATCTGCGGGTCGTGGACACCTGAGCGATGGTAGGGCAAAAATTTTATTTGAAGGACATAAGTTTTGGTATTGGCTCAAACAATTCGGAAAAGACCCGGAAGCATTAAGTGTAGGCAATGAAGACATCATCTATAAAAAATGGACAAGAACCCATTACAGGGTTGGTATTAAAGAATATGACAGGTTGGAAGCAGCTAGGAAAATTGATCCAAAAGCGGCCATATATGCCACATCTTGGGGCTTGTTTCAAATTTTGGGTGAAAATATGGAACACAATATAAAATCACGAAATTATCAAGATGTAGAAGAATTTGAAGCCAAACAGCATGAATCAGAGTATTACCATTTTTTAGATTTTCTTGCATTTATAAAGATCAAGAAAGTTCGTGGAAAAGCATTGATTGAGTATATCTCTGAGGCGAATGAAGGAAATTACGATTGGGAATCTTTTGCCTATGGATACAATGGAAGTGGCTATAAAGTCAATGAGTATCATCTCAAAATGAAACACTTTTACGAGCAATTCAAAAATGAGCACACATGGAAAGCTTAAAAACGAAATTGCCCCATTTAGCCTTACTCGTTGGTAGTATAATCCTTTGTTGCATTACCGCTTGCAAAGAAGAAAAAAGAGGGTTGGTTATAGGGAAAATTCAACAAGCCAGTGACCTTGTAGTTACTGAATTTGTTGTAGACAAGGTCGTTTTCGGAAAGAAAGAAAAAAACATACTTTTTGTACCTGTAAATGAAGCCTCCTTTTTGGCTTACTCTAGGGCTAAAATTAAAACAGGAATCAACCTCGAGCGAATTAAAGAAGAGGATATTTTGATTGACGGGAACAAGATAACCCTTAATCTTCCTTCGATTGAGGTAATTAATTTCTCCTATCCTCCAGAAGATTTTATAGAAGATTCATTGGTTTCAAACCCAAAGCGTTTTTTGAACTCCATTAACCTGGAAGATCAGGAAACTTTCTTTAGGTTAGCAGAAATGGATATTAGGGATCAACTTCCCTATATGGGTTTGGTAGAAACAAGTCAAAACCATACCAGGAAATTGATGCATACATTGCTGAAAAACTTTGATTTTGAGGAAATTTTCATCCATTTCAAAAGTGATTCCTTGATAGTACGGCAAATTCAACTTTCAGACAACACCCTCAATCCATGATAGGTCAAATACTTGGTAGTGCTCGCCTTATCATTCAAATACTACTCGTGGTTGCTGTAGTGGTTTTGGTGTACATGTGGAACCCAATGAACCTATTTGGTGGAAAAGCCACTTTGAAGCCGACAGCGAATATGGTCTCAGAAATTAGGGAAATTGGCGAAATGATTACTGCTGAATACTATGGTGAGGTATTGACATCGATTGATGAAGTACAAATTGATTTTCAACAGGGACCTGAAATTAACCTTCAGGCAGAAGCTACATTTGATAAAATTCAGGAAGAAATTGATAACCTAAGAGATTTTCATAAACTGGAAGTAGACCAACGTCTGGAGATTGGGGATCCGGATAATAAACTTAAACGAAGGGCCAGAACAAAAACATTGGTTAATAAAGTAGGGAAAAGTAATATTCTTGAGAAACTTAATTATCTAGGGGATTGGGAAAACACAAGTCGCATGCTTTTTTTCAATGAAGTATTATCCTTTATTTACCTAAAGCAAAATGAAAAAGAGGATGTTATCACAGAACCTTTAAGAGAAAATAGACTAAGGAAAACATTGGAAAAGTGGTTCATGGACGATTCCAATACCCAATGGTCCACAGAAGCATTTACTATTGACTATTTTTCAAGTAAACTGTCTGACCTCCCTCGAGGAGAGGCAAAGAAAAAGTTAGCCATGATCGGCAGAGGGACAGTAAAAGCAGGTTTTGATTTCAATGATTTACAAAGCCATATGTACTTTCTTAATGAAGAGGTAGGTGAATTGCATATTTTTGGTTTGGCTCCTAAAATTCTAAATGCTGACATTAATCCTTGGTTTATTCCTGAAAAAGGAATTCCTGGTTTTGACCTACTTACCTACAATGGAAAGGTGAACTTTAAGGATAGCAAAAAAGTAAAAATCTATGCCATACAAAAACTAAAAACAAATGCCAGAACCGCAGGAATAATAGAACAAGCCGAATTAAACGGTGGTCAAACTATTAGTCGGCTGGTCAATTTACTTACAGAAGTAGAGGTTAAGAAGGTGATTTTCCACCATGATGAAATCATAGACCTTACCAAGGAAATACAAGAGGATCATTACATCAGTTATGAGGAGGCTGCATTGTTCGAAAGGACACTAGAGGAAGAATTACAAAAAATTGACTCCCTTAATGAAGCGCAGGAAGACAGGTACAATAACAGGCAATTGGCTGAAAATAAGTTAAGCACAATGGTTCAAATGCTCAAGCAATTACAAACCAATGAATTTGAGGACCAAAACCTGAACTATAACCATTTTGCCACTTTTTGGTACCAAATCAGTGAAGATGGTCTGATAGATGAGAAGGAATGGTTGATGATTAATAAGAAAGGTAGAGATATGCTGAAGGATCGAACCGCTGCATTATGGACAGGCATGGATACCTTATTGTTACAATCTCAATGGAATGTAGGCTTGTATCAATTACTAAGCGATTCAATAGCCATTGGAGAATATCAGCCAAAAACCATGAATTGGAGTGAATGGGAAAAGAGAGATTTGAGTATCCCTGTTAAAAACATTGCTTTAAACCTGACAGACTCAATAGTTTCTTTTGACCAGTTTCATCACAATAAAGAATTTAGAGACAGTCTCTTACATTTGATAAGCTTAGAGAAATATAAACCTAAAGAATGGGAAAATTGGATAAGTGAAAAAGAAACCATTGTCTTGTTTGGCGAGAAAGATTCCGTGACTTCCTTGGCCAATGACTCCTCAAGGTTCTGGTTGATTGATAAGCGTGAGCCAAATCATATTATGCAAGTAAATATTCCTTTGGAAAAATTAACATTTTCATCATTACTTGACATACAATACAATTTGGAGATTGGCAACCATATTGTATTTAAGTCTTCAGACAACCTATTAGAGGATATAAAACAGTCCAAATCAAGCCAAGCTTCCGGTTTGACCGAAAGTCAGCTAAATAATCTTGAAAAGCACTTAATTAAACTTTATACTCAACATAAAGCTTACCATAACAGGGATTTTCTCACCAAGGCCAATCAATGGTTAAGTGAGAAAATGGAAAGTAAATCCGCTATATTTGAAAAATTCAAATAAAACCAAATACTACATTATCTAAAATAATAACTAAGGTTTAAAATAGGTTTCAAAAACATTACCGGCAAAAAACTTACCAAAAGAACCAATGGCTTTCCTTCCCTCTTCTTTAGATTTGGGATGAATGGCTTTGACAGTTCTAAGTTGCTTAAGTAGGTCCGAAACTTTAATTACCAACTTGCCCTTGCCAACAATATTTCCGGCAGGAGAATCCCCTTCATAAAGCGTAATAAAAAGTGTAGTGGTATCTTTCCAAGCATCCACTACCCTATCATTATATATGTCTTTAAAGCCTTCAAAATAATAATTACCACCTTCCGGACTAATGAGTGCTGAAGTGTAATTCATTCGTTTCCTTTCACTATCCCCTTCATCTTGAATAAACAAGTTAAAATCACCATTATAGGCGGAAAGGGCTTCTTGGCAAACGCTAGGAGCACTCATACTTCCAACCATTTTACCTGCATGCTTTTCATTGCTTATAAATGCATCAATATCTTCTGTTTGTATGGTTAATGTAAACTCAAATGTTGTATTTTCAAGTTTTCCTTTAGCAAAACCTTTTTCAAAATCTTCCATTTCACCTATACCTATGAAGCCTTTCATTGTTTCGGTAAATTGGACCCCAGTCCCTGTAAATTCATTACCAACCGGATTGGAGGGACTGACTAAATCATAGTTTAAGTCATAACCTTTCTCCTCAGCAATTAATTTACAACTCCTTTCAGTCAATGCGCTTATCGTTAAAAGTGGATTGGTACCAACCGGCCTAGGAATAATTGCTCCATCTAAAACAAACAAACCTTCATGTAAGGCGGTATCACTTTCTCCGGAAAACACTTGCCCTTTATGGTCCACTACTCCGGATTCAATGCTCTCTCCCATGCCACACCCTCCTAAAGGATGTACAGTTACCAAATCATAATTCATCAGATTATTCCATGTAGGATTTGGAATTTTAGTTCCTCCCAATGCCTGTGTAGCACTAAATATTTCTCCACTTACCTTCTTAAAAATTTCCTGTTTACCTACGCCCTCCCAACTTAAGTTTAACTTTCCTTCATCATCCATTTTCATGACACCATTTCCGTCATCATGCGTCATCACCAAATAAATTTGGGTATGGGCAACAGCCCCATGAAAAGCTCCCAAAAAAAGACTTCTAAACTCCCTTAACTTTTCTTTAAAGTAATCTTTAATTCCTCTGTCAGTGTCTTTTCCTACCAACCTAGAAAATGCAATCAATGCCTTTGGCATTAAACTTCTAATTGGGCCGGGAACTGTTCCTTCTTCAAGCGTCATTCCCGAGGCCAAATCTTCACGTTCCCTCAGGTCAATAATACTGGTAATACAAGGTCCTACGTTTGCTATTTGATCCGTACCCTTTTTACCTAAGCCTATGCCGTTGATTCTTTCGTCATTGTTATAGCCAAAACCAAGAACGTCACCATTTCCTGTAAATCTCATTCCCAATCTTTGGGAAACCTTTAACCCTTTTTTGGCAGAACGGAATAGAATTTCCGTTGAGCCCAAGGATCCGGCACTCAGCACCACATTCTTTGCTCTGACAAACATTAAGGGCGCATCAAAATTATCTCTGCCTATACCGATTGGATGGTAGTATACTTCCCAGTGTGATTTAAATTTTTTGACATAGCGAACATTGATGGAAGTAAAAATATCTGCCCCATGGTTAAACGCATCCGGAAGGTAATTCATGGCAGTGGTATTCTTTGCCCCTACATTACAGCCGGTGACACAATCTCCACAGTTTGTACATTTTGGTTGCTTGATGCCAACATGATTGATTTTATTTTCAAAATTTACATTTATATCCAATAACCCGAAAGGTGCTGACATAAAATCAGCGGATTTCCGCATGGCCTCTGTCTTTTTTAGGACAGGGTAACCATTTTTATTTTCCGGGTAAGGGTTTGGTTTTAACATTTCCCACGCCCTGTTCACGCCTTCCTCAAAGGAGGCAAGGTCTTGCCTTAAGGCTAAGGGCCACATTTCATCTTGCATTACCCTTTTTTCAGGCTTAATTGAGACGTTTGCATTTACTAATGAAGTTCCTCCCAGACCACAACCCTTAAATACATTAATTCCATTTCCTATGGTAAATTCGTATAGTCCATTTTTTTCGAGACTTGTTGATTTTCCTTTTATGAAATTCATTTCCTTGGAGGCATCCAATAGGGAATCAGGAAATTCTCCGGGCAAAAACTCCTTCCCTTTTTCAAAGAGGCAAACAGACTGTCCGGAACGGGCCATTCTAGAGGCTGAAATACTACCTCCATATCCGGAACCTATAACCACATAGTCATATTCCGGTTGTATACTGCCGAGGGGTTTAGCTAGTTTTTTCATTTTTTATAAATATTGGGTCCTCTATCAATTCATAGTTAATGGGTCCTCCTTCAAAACGAGGATTTTTTTCTGTTCCTACCGCCTTCCAATTGCTAACCACTTTTTTTACTCCTATTGGGTAAATGGTAAGCCCTTCTTTAGTGACCGAAATTCTCAAAAAGTTTTTATACCCTTCCCACCTGTAAGAAGAAGATGCCTCAGTAATATGGTTCTTTAATAGGCTTACACTTATAGTCAAATAAAGGCCAAAAATCAAGCAGCTAATAAACCCACCCATCATTATCATCTCAGCTGTAAAGAGGGCAATTTGTTTTCCCTGATTCACATCAAATCCCCAAACGTTCAGGTTCAGGTAGGAAAATAACCACAATAGAAAATAAAAATTAATCACATGAAGCAATCCATGGACCACACCGGCGATATAGTTAAGCTTCTTCTTACCTGAACTGGTATCGGTAAATAAAATTAAACCTACAAATAATAAAAGGTTTAGAAAAAGAGCGGAGGGAAAGTGCAACAAATTGGAACTTATTACGCCCAAAAATTGAGACAATTCTCCATCAAACAGGTTAAATTCAGACAATTTTTCCATCAAACTTTTTCCCTCTGTTGATTTCGTTTGGAGGATCCAAGTTGTGAAGACATTGTAGGTCCCAAAAAAGAACAACATTGTAAGGCTAAAAAAGGGGAAAGCAAGATTAAGTAAGCTAAGTTTGGCAGAACTTGATTTTGATGGAAAAGTCTTTTTTAATTCGGCCTTTCTTTCATGGGTACCAATTATTTCTTCACTTAACGTATGGGTAGGATGCATAAAGGCCCCACCACCTCCGGCTGTAATAAAATGACATGGTTTGGCTTCGTCCTTCACTGTTTCATACCTTGCATAGTGATGCAAATCACCTGTCAATATTGCCTCGATGTTTACGGACTTGTTTTTCTCTTCATAATCCTTTTCACCTTGCCCCAATAATACCCTGTCGATAAAAAATTGTAACCTATCGAAAGAATTATTTTTTGTATCAAATGATTTATAAACCCAAGAAGGTTCAGAAGTACAAAGAATCACTTTACTATTGGGATTAAAATGTTCCTTGGCTATTTTTTTAAAAAAGCATATTTGAGGGAAATCAATATCAGCATTCAACTGAATATCAATGGCAATAACCCAATAATCATAGGGGAGTTTGAGTGCGAAATAGCTTCTATTTTGTTGTGTTTTCCAATTGCCCAAAGAACGCTTTTGGGTAAACAACCTCAAAAAATTAGTCAATCCATCATACCAATCATGGTTTCCGGGAATGGCAAATACATCAGGTCGTTCTATGGCTTTTTCATCTTTTGGAAAAGCAGCGGTATAGGGCCCCCTTAACCTATTGTCATATTCTATATTCTCCGGTGTGGGATATACCTCATCACCACCCATTATTAGCACATCTCCTCTTTTAAGGGCTTTCCCTCTTAGTTCCAATTGCTCTCTGGCCAATAAGCTCGCTATTGTATAGGTAGAATTAAACCCATCTCCTAAATCTGAAATATAGTCAAACCATAATGCTTCTTTTTTCGAATAATCAAAAGGCTTGCAATCTTGGTCTAGTGCTGCCTGAAGCTCCCTACGGTCTGCAAAATTTCCAAAAACAGAAGACAAGACTGTTTTAACACTTGTGAAAGCCAATTGCTTAGGGTCATACCAATTGACCATTGGTTTTCTTTCAAACTTCATTCTTCAATAGTTTTTGTAACATCCTGTATTTAAACGCGATACCTGCATTGGTTCCATTTCTCTTTTTGGCTAAACTTAATATTACTCCTTTTAACCTTGAAACAAAGGATTGATAAAGCGTTCCTGCCATTAAATCATTTTTTTCTAAGGGGGAAAACAATTTCAAATCAATGGATTTGAAGGCAAGACCTAATAACCAATACCGAGGGCCGGAACACCTTAATTTAGTTTTCAATACATAAGTAGCCGATTTACCTTGTAAAGCTGTCTCTATTGCTATTGAGTCATTGCCCTCAACACTTTTGACCATCTTCACCAAAGTTTCACCACCAATCATTTCCTCCCCATTTTCCACAAAACAAAGACTTGAAAAGGCTTCCAGAATTTTGAATTCATCGCTATGGGAAAGCCTCAGGAAAAGATAAAAAATCACTTGATGACTTTTTGTTCCTTCCAAAATCTCTCCTGAAAATTCCATTGGCAAGCATAAATAATCACCTGAATCGATGGTCTGAGTAGCGCTAAAGTCTAGCGCGTCACCATTTTCCGGTAACTCTTTAAAATAGTTTTTGGCATTCTGATAACCCATATTAATCAGGGCTCTTGCCGTTAATTTCTTTAGAAACAATTCAGGGTCTAAGGGTAGCGGAAGCTTAGGCTTTACCACAAATACTTTTATCTTTCTGATTTGACCATATGGAGAATGGCCTAACTCAATAAGTTTATTGATCCATTTTATCTGTTCAAATTCTTCAAAAAGTGCTCCATTGGCGCTCATTTCAATTGAATGAACGTATTGATTAAGGGAGCCTGATAAGTAACTGGGGTAATTGCCAATGCCCCAAATCAACCATAAATCTTCTGCTCCTTTTTTCACAGCTTCCAATAAATTGGCATCTTTAATCCAAACTGCATCAATCAACCAATCATTTTTTACCTTTAATGCCGGCATTAAAATAGGTAAGGAAACCCCTGCCAATAAATGGTTTTCTTCTACTTGGTCAGTTGGTATGGCTTCCACCTTTTTCTTGGTAAAATTGCAAACCGAGAATGTGACTGGTAAATTTAATTTATTTATATTCTCCGCATTCACACCAAAATGTGGCAATACTTTGTCCCTAATTCCATCTGCATCTCCTAAAGCTCTAAGGTTCCATGGCCTAAAATATTCCTTTAGTTTTATAAAAGAGGTAAAATGGTTAAAGTTTAATGTTTTCCATTTTTCCATGATATTTTCAACCGGATATCCTGAAGCCAACATGGCGGCATTGAATATTCCACCCGAAGCTCCATCTGTATGACAAAAGACCAAACCCTCTTCCTCCATGGCTTTCATAACCCCTGCTTGATAAGCAACACGCATTCCACCTCCCGCAAGAATTAATGCACGGTTTGGTTGGTCTTTAGATGCTTGCTTAGTCACTAACATTATAAATTATTTATAGAATACAGTTTCCCTGATTTATAAAAATATTCATTTGCTTATATTTCGCATTTAGGAAGTTATGCATTATTGCTATTGAGTACACGTAAATAAACAATAAAAAGCAGACCCGAAAACAAATCAAATACAGCAACAGACATCGCTAAGATTGAAAACAAGCCATTAAATACGCCTATTGAAACTGCAATAAAGGCCCCAAATTTTTGAAGTGCAGACCATAAGACTACTTGTTTATTTGTTACAGCACTGTATATCGCATGAATTAGCATTCCTCCAAATAAGGCCATAAACATGCCTACTATGCCAAAGAAATGTGCCGAGGATGCTGTTGGCAATTCCTTCCCAATGAAGCCCAACATAAAAGAAGGGGCTAACATTTGTACCAATCCGGAGATCAGTGTGATAAATGCAACGGCTACCACCAACAATTCTGTGTACCTAGGAGTCAATCCAAATATTTTTTTTTCAGCCATTGTATTGGTGCTTTGGTTTTGCTTTTGCAATGAAGAAATACATGGTGATGAGCCACATAATGGTTAGAATAATCCAGCGGACATCGTTAAGAAACATCCATTCATCCAACAATGCTTGCAAGGTGGCCTCATCTGTCAATCCCGCTTTAAATTGATTGTTAACATCTTCAATATATAACTGCTGCACCAAAACCGGTGCTAAAAGACCCGGGATCCAAGCCAAAGGCACCCATCGAAGCCCTGTCTTCCACTCCGTGATTAGCATTATCACCAATGCCACTGCCATGATAGGAATCGACACAAAGAAAAACTTTGTGGCCAGGTCAGTTTGTGGAATAATGGCATCATAATAATTTGATAGATTTAAAGTCTTCGGATAATTTGGAAACCAGAAATAATGTAAGGACCAAAACATGCCTAAATAAATAGATGCACAAAAAAATATGTAAGCATTATTGATGTCTAATAATGTTTTTTTTAAAGGACTCATCTTATAAATTATTTATTATTTGATACGGTATTTTTCATAATCAGTAATCGAAGGTGGGGCCAACCAATCCTCTGAATACCCAAGTGGGAACACTGATTCCAAGCCTTCAGTCATTTCTTTAGGAGGTTCATCATAAGTCATAAACCAGCATTCAAAATGGTCGTCTAGGATACCGTTGGTTTTCGGCATAAATGTGGTAAAAAATGGATCCGGGTTTATGTCAATGTCCTTTAAGGGAGCAACTTTCGGGTGGTCACCTATGAAAAGGCTTCCTTTGGCTTTGCCAAAAAGATTAATTCCCGCTTTGGTTTCAAAATAGATATAGGAAGCCATCAACATGTTTCTAAATCTACAATAGTTTGTTGCCCCAACCTTTAATTTAATTGAAGGAGATTTTGGCTTGTCTATTTCTATTCGAAATGCAAATTGTCCATCTTTTTCGTACTGACTTGTCACCTGATCATCAGTAACTTTAAAATCGAGGTTCGCTTTATGTTTGGGCATTCCCCAAATTCCCTTTCCACCTTTCACAGAGATTTCACTGCTTACCGGAAGGTCTAAAATATATTGACCCGTCCCATATGGTCCCAATAACAATGTATTTAGAATTCGTGGTGCAGGTTTTGAGCCATGTGTACAGGCGATGGCAATACTGTACTCAATGTATTTACCTATACTCGTATCCAGATAATTAATAATAGTGATCATCAGGGCCGCCCTACCATTTGGCAATTTCATTGCATGTATTTCATTTCCCGGCAGTAAGGCATTGGCTTTTTCCCAGTCACAAGAAAAACCTGCCATCAAGGCGGGAGAATCAGAAGAACTGACAGGCATGGTATAGGGAATACCATCTACAAGTGCGTACCTACCTGTATAATTTTTTATCCTTTTTGGTGGCATAACGATTTATCATCCAAGTTCAAGTTCATTTATCATTTTGGGAAACACATCTATATGAGCATTTTTTCCAAAAAACACATCCAAGTGACTGTAATTATCCAATAGATATAGTTTATGCAAACCCGGTTGTAATTTATTCAAATACTCATAAGTGTTTTCCTGACTTTTAGGCAAAAAACATTTGTTTTGCTTTCCAGCAAATAGTACAAACCTAGCTGATGTCTTTGGCGCTTCTACTGTATAATCCCTTCCTCCCTTTTCATTTTCTACCAAGGCCCCATTTCTTACACATTTTTGTATGTGATGAAAAAAAGAAAGTGGCACATGAGCAAACTCATACTGGATCCAATTTTTTGTTTGATCATCTATATTCTCTAATTCCCATAATGCAGGAAACCCTGACCCATAAGTAAAACTAACCATTTTACCCACTAAAGAATCTTTCTCCCAATGTGTAGCTTTTACTACATTAAGCATCAATCTGGACTTAAAATCAGGGGCTCGCAAACCCCATTGTGGATCCAGAAATTTAAAAAACTTACTCACCATAGGCACGAGTAAATTCAATTTAATGCCGGAATAAAAGGGAACCACAGGATGTAAAGAAACCGCATTGCTAATGATTAACTTCACTTCCGGAATAAGCCCTAAAATTGAGGAAATCATAAAACTAGTACTTCCTTGACAATGAATAATGGCCTTTATTTCTTTCGCTCCTGTCATCTCTATCACCTTTCTCACAGCCGCAGGGTGATCATATTGTGCCACTTGATCCAAATTCCATTCATTGGGCTCAAATTGAATACTTCCTCTCCAGTTTTCTAACCATACATCGTAGCCAGCAGATTCCAAAGCATATATAATATTATTCTTGGATGGTGGATTGAATATATTACTACTCACCCCGGCACCATGCACCAAAAGCACAGGACCTTTGGTGACATTGGAAGACTTTAGATGCTTCAGGTCACAGTGGAAGCCATCCAAAGATTCAAAAGTTATGGTCTCAAAATAATGGCTCATGTATAAAATTTTATCTTCATAAATTTAACAAAATAAAATTAACATCAAATGACTTTTATTAAAAAAAATAACTAAAAATACTCAATAATATGCTATTTATATATTTATTTTTGGAGATAAACAATTATCCGAAAATTGGTTTAATAATACTTGGATTGGCTTAATTTTGAAATTTTTTAAAAACAAACTTATCCCTTTCTATTTTCTAAAGTACGCCTAAGAACATTCTGGTTTTTAATTCCAAGTTGCTGAAAATTGAATACCAATCACTTCATAAAAATTGACTTAAAAAATAGCCTGGATATGGCTATTGCTAAACCGTGAAATCGTTTAAATATTAATCTCTTTAAAATGGTATCAAGGGGAAAATGTTCAACCAGCCCTATTTTGGAAAATTGAATAAGTACCTCCTTCCCGGATGATACCAATAGGATTTCCTGTGCATTTACCGGGATGTTTGAAACATCAAAGCAAATAAAATGCTTGGAAATTAAAGTTTAGCTTCGGATTGTCTATTGGATACTTTGGGATAATTGTCTAAATAAAAATTTAAGTTTACCCGTAAACACATTAAGATGGATCTACATCCACTAAAAATCTAACTGATCGAAAACGTTTATCTCCATACAATTCTGAAATCTTCTGGGCCATTTCATGCTTAAAATGTTCTTGTGCTTGTGTACTTCTTTCAAGTTTAATCCATATTTCGAAATGGAATAAATTTTTAATTTTACCTATCAAGGCTTTTTCCGGGCCTAGAATTATCTTTCTACCCTCTATTTCTACGAGTAGATTTTTTAATTGGAAAGCAGCTGTTTCTGTAATTTTAAAATCTTTATGCTTGACTACAATTTTAATATTTTTGACGAATGGAGGGTAATAAAACTGCCGCCTTTCTCCCATTTCCTGTTGATAGAATTCAGTATACTTACCTTCTATTATATGATTGAAAATCAATTGATCAGGTCTTCTTGTTTGAACAATTACATTACCTGTTTTATTGCGTCTCCCCGCTCTTCCTGCTACTTGAGTAATTTGTTGGAAAGCCCTTTCACCTGACCTAAAATCAGGGTAAAATAAAATTCGATCAGCATCAACAATTCCTACCAAAGAAACCCTGTCAAAATCAAGTCCCTTGGTTATCATTTGAGTCCCAACCAGAATATCAACATTGCCGGAACCAAATTCCTCTAAAATCTTTTGGTAGCCGTATTTACTACGTGTGGTATCCAAGTCCATTCTTAGAATTCTAGCTTCCGGAAATAATAGAGAAAGATTCTCCTCTATTCTTTCGGTACCGGAACCAACAGTAGTGATTTTCTCACTCCCACACGCCTGGCATTTATTGGGTACCTTTTCTTTAAACCCACAGTAATGACATCTCAATTCATTTTGGTATTGATGGTAAGTCAAACTCACATCGCAATGTTCGCATTCAGGAATCCAACCACATTCCTCACAAGAAATATAGGGGGCATATCCTCTCCTATTTTGAAAGATAAGCACTTGCTCTTGATTATTGAGTGCCTCTTGAATTTTCTCTCTCATCAGTCTTGTAAAATCCAATTTGAGCAAGTTCTTTTTTTTGTCTTTTAGAATGTCTGCGAGATGAAAATGCGGCAATTCCGCTCCTCCATAGCGTTTGTCCATTTTCACATATCCATATTTACCAGTTTGAGCATTATAAAAGCTTTCAAAAGCCGGTGTAGCCGTTCCCAAAACCGTTTTTGCCTGATGCAACCAAGCTAACATAAGGGCTGCATCTCGTGCATGAAATCGAGGTGCAGGATCAAATTGTTTATAGGATGATTCATGTTCCTCATCTACTATTACCAAACCCAAACTATCAAAGGGTAAGAATAAAGATGACCTTACACCAATAATGAAATTGTACTTACCTGATAATACTCCTTGCCAAACATCAACCCTCTCATTGTCTGAATATCGGGAATGAAAAATACCCATCGTATCACCAAAAACCTTTTGTAACCTTGAAACCAAATGTGTAGTCAACGCAATCTCCGGCAACAAGAGCAGTACTTGAGAACCACTATCTAAAACCTCATTGATTAATTTTATGTAAATTTCTGTTTTACCTGAGCCGGTAATACCATGGAGAAGCACAGTAGATTTGGTGCCAAATTCATGTTGTATGGATTCATAGGCCTCCAATTGATCTTGAGAAAGTTCGATGGATTTCTCTTCAACCTTAATGGGATCAAACCGACTAATTTTAATTTTAAAAGTTTCAAACACCTTATTTTTCACCAGTGTATCAATCGATGAAGAAGAACACCCTGCATCTGTCAAAACCTTTTTTGCTAAGCCCTGTTCATTAAGAGCTTGGTCATTAAAAACAGGTACTTGTTGAAGGTATTTGAGCAGCACATTTTCTTGTTTTACTTTACCTTTGATTTTTTCGAATAGCTCATTTAACTTATGACTTTCAGATAAGTATTCTGAAGAAAATCGCACCCTGGTTTCTATTTTGGGGCTGTATTTTTCCTTTACGGATTCATAAACAAGAATAGCCTTTTTTGCCAAAAGGCTTTTTATGATTTTATGCAGGTCTTTAGCCGCCACCAGTGGCTCAAGCTGATCTACATTCATCTCCGGATTTTTCTCTAACGCTTCTAAAATCACCAATTCCCTTTCATCCATCGGAAAACTAGGATTCTCTAGATCAAAATCAGGGTGAATTTGAACCTTACTTTCAGTGGAAAGTTTTAAACCACTTGGCAATGCTGCATTCATAACTTCACCAATATGGCAGCAATAATACCCCGCCATCCAGCCCCAAAACTTTATTTGTAATGCATTGACAATAGGAAAATCATCCAGCAAATCAAGTATAGGTTTTGCCTTATAGGCCTCAGGAGCCTTTTGATGAACTTTGGCCACAATCCCCGTTAGAATCCTTTTTTTTCCAAATTGAACCATTACTCTATATCCAATTCCAATCTCATCCTGAATTTCAGGATCCACACTATAAGTGAATGAACGAGGTATAGGTACAGGAAGGATAATGTCTGCAAACAGGGTTTTATTTGTTGAAGGGTAGCTATGTCCAAAGAGATCTTCCACTATTAGTCTTATTGTTTAAGTGTTGGGCAATTTTGGCAGTTGGCGAATGGCAGCATCAATGGTCTCAACAGGTTGTTTGCAGGTCTTGTTAAAGCAAACGTAAAAAGTGGTTTTACCTCCCACTTTATCCGCCAATATTGGAAGTACATCAGTTGTTTTAACTTCAGCAGCAATAATAATATTGGGGTGATAGGTTTTCTGAAATGATAAGCCCAGAGTACTTGCCTCCTTGCCTGCAATTACAATTTCAGCCGTCGGTACTGATTGCTCTAAATAAAAGCTTGCCCAATTGGCTAGAAAATCAGGTTCTTTTATCAACATATCGCTGACCAACTGTAACATGCTTTTTGCTTGCGCAAGATAAGTATCATTGTATAAATAAAGCCCCAACTGGTGAAGATTTCTTGCCATTACTGAGTTAGAGGAGGGGATTACATTGTCAAATAGTTCCTTCTTATTGGCTATCAACTTTTCAATTTTAGGATCGTTAAAATAAAACATCTCATCTTCCTCATCGTGAAAATTACGCAAAACCCTTTGTGCCAATAATTCTGCTCTTCTAAGCCAGAATGAGTCAAATGAAATTTTATAAAGCGAAATAAAGGATTGAATAACAGCCGCATAATCCTCCAAAAAAGCCGGGGTATAGGCTTGTCCCCCTTTGTAACTTCTATACAATTCATTTTCAATAACCATATGATGCCAAATGAAATTACCGGTTCTTACAGCGGTATTTCTAATTTCTTCCTCACCTAAGGCCAAGTAGGCATCACACAAGCCTTTGATTACCCAACCATTCCATCCACTAATGATTTTATCATCCAATCCCGGCCGGGTCCTTGATTCCCTTTTTACTTTGAGTTTTAGTTTTACTTCTCGCAATTTTGAAAGCAAAGCTTCTTGCGTAAAACCAAAGTTTTCACCAACTTCAACATAAGGTAGGGTCTGATAAAGTATATTTTTTCCGGCTTCCCAATTCCCTTGCTCTTTAATACCGTATAATTGACAAAACCAATTTAAATCATCCCCTAACAGATCCTTCAACTCAGAGAATGTCCAAGTATAAAACCTCCCTTCTTCACCATCACTGTCGGCATCTAATGCTGAATAAAAACCCATTTCAGGGCCACACATATCATTAAGTAACCAGCTTATCGTTTCAGTAATTTTTTCTCTAAAAAGTGCATTCGCACTGTATTGGTAAGCTTTGCTATACAGGCTTAGCAACTGCCCGTTGTCGTAAAGCATTTTTTCAAAATGAGGGGCAAACCACTCTCCATCTACGCTATACCGGCAAAAACCTCCCCCAAGGTGATCATAAATGCCTCCCATAGCCATTTTTTCCAAGGTAAAACAAACCTTTTCACCCAAGTCTTCATGATCATCTAAAATGGCCATGTCCAATAAAAAACTCCATATAACAGGCATTGGAAACTTAGGTACTCTTTTCATCCCTCCCCATACCGGGTCAATTTTACCTATAAGGTCTTTGGCAATCTGCCTTATGGTTTCAGGGAAAAATTTTGATTTTCCTTTCTTTAAACCATATTTTCCTATCACAGAACGCTCAATACTTTGGCCAAAACCCTCTGCACTCTTTACTAGATCATCGTATTGTTGGGAAAAAGCCTGAGCAACTCCTGAAAGCACTTGTATCCATTGTTCTTTTGAAAAATAGGTTCCACCATAAAAAGGTTTCTGATTGGGAAGCAAAAATACATTTAGTGGCCAGCCCCCCTGCAAGCCCATGACTTGTACAGCCTCCATATATATATTATCCAAATCGGGGCGTTCTTCCCTATCAATTTTTATACAAATAAAATGTGCGTTCATCAACTTAGCTACATCTTTGGCTTCAAAGCTTTCCCTTTCCATAACATGACACCAATGACAAGCTGAATATCCAATACTAACGAGTATAGGCTTGTTCTCAAGTTTCGCTTTTTCTAGGGCTTCTTTTGACCAAGGGTACCATTCCACCGGATTATAGGCATGTTGTTGTAAATATATACTTTTACTATTTATGAGATGATTCGCTTTCATAACTTCGGTATGTCTAATCATTTAAACAACATAAGTTGTTCTTTTATGGATCGTTTTTCCAAAGTAAAATCAAGGTTTTCAGGCATCAAAGAAATCAATTCTTGTAGTTTTAATAGAAAACTATAATGCGCCTGAGATTGAGGATTGAATGGACGATGATTAAGGTTACGTTGGATTTGATCTACATGCTGAATCAATTCTTTGGTTTCGTCGTTGAAAAAAGCAGTCTGAAATTGCTCCCAAATATACTCCTCGGCCATGGTACTAGGATGAATCATATCATCTTTATAAAAGCGGTAATCCCTGAGATCATCCATCATAATTTCATAGGCTGGAAAATAGTAAATCTCCGGATAGGCTGCGACCAATTGGTGGCAAAGGACATTTAATAGGCTTTTGCTCAGCTGATTTTGTGTAATTCCATCTTTGATATGCCTCACCGGACTCACTGTTAAAACCACCTGAATTTTTGGATTGATCAGGAGAATCCTTTGGTAAAAAGCATTGAAACCATCCAGCATTTCACTTAAACCCAATAGGCTTTTTGAGAAATATTTTTGGGGCTGTTTGTGGCAATTTGCCACAGAACTTCCATTTTCTAATAAGCGATAAACAAAGGCGGTACCTAAGGTTATAAATATATGAGTAGCAGATTCAAGTTTCGCATTCACCTTTGACTGAGTTTCCTCAATTTTCTTTTCCAGTGCTTCGATTGAAGTATCACTGAAGGAAGAATGAAGCTGGTAATGAAAAAAATGATCATGTCTATTCAAGTACAAGTCGGCATCTAAAGGCTTACCCGTAATTGTCTTTACCAAGAGATTAAAAATAGAATCCGGGTTAAATGTTGTCCCATAAGGATTTACCAAAGTATTGAATTTACTGTGAAGTAACCTTTCTCCTATTACTTCTGAAAAGCAAGATCCTATGGTAATTATATTTGAAGAATGGTTAATTCCTTTTTCACATTCCTTAAAGCGGAAAGTAGTTCTAAAACTTTTCATTGGTACAATCAATTAAATAAAATGACCTAAACTTAGGGTCAGAATCAATGATCAAATTAACGAAAATATGAGGGAATGGAAACCAAAGTTAAAAAGGAATCTTTATTTATATTATCAACAACCATATCCTGTAATAAATATAGATAATAAATATTTTTTACGTAAAATTTCAATATTTAATAATTATTGATAATATTGTTGAAAGATTTACTATAACCTTTAACAAATTAAGAAAATGGATTCAGCACTTTTAGAAAAATCTGTAGAGCACACCATCGAAAAACTTAACAAATTAAAAATCAATGAAGATTTAGCAGCTGAGTTAAAATGGTGCTTGGGTAGTTATCGGTTTGACCACAATCCTGATGGTCTAAAAATGAAATCAATGCTTGCATTGGAACTTTTGAAGGAGGTAAAAAGTAAGAGCAGTCGTTCTGTTTCAAAAAAGCTAATAGCGGATCTGGAGAAAGCTATTGTAAACTAAAAAAGCCAGGAAAAACCTGGCTTTTTCTAATTAATATTGTTAGAAATAACTATTCAGCTACAACTACAAACTTCACGTTGGTTTTAACTTCTCTGTGAAGGTCAATTTCAGCTTCATATTCTCCTGAAGTAGTAACCGGCTGATTGATAGAGATTTTCTTACGATCGATATCAATGCTCTTTTCTGCCAAAGCATCAGAAAGTTGCAAAGTAGTAACTTTTCCAAAAATCTTTCCGGAATCGCCTATTTTCGCTTTAATTTCTAAAGTGATGCTTTCTAACTTAGCCGCTACAGCTTCTGCTTCAGTTTTAATTTTTTCTGCTTTATGAGCCGCTTGCTTTATATTTTCTTGCAAGATCTTCTTGTTTGAAGAGGTTGCAAGTAAAGCAAAGCCCTGAGGAATTAGGTAATTTCTTCCGTAACCTGGTTTCACATCTACCAAGTCATTTTTATACCCTAGTCCTTTTATATCTGTTTTTAAGATAACTTCCATTGTTATAATATTTTATTAGGTGAAGGATTACAGACTAACTATTTCAAGCCGTCTGCTACGTAAGGCAATAATGCCAAATGTCTGGCTTTTTTAATGGCCTGAGCAACCTTTCTCTGAAATTTCGCAGAGTTACCTGTCAATCTTCTAGGAAGAATTTTACCTTGTTCGTTCACAAATTTAAGCAAGAAGTTAGGATCTTTGTAATCGATATACTTGATACCTAATTTTCTAAACCTACAGTATTTTTTTCTGTTTTGCTCTCTGTTGATTGGTTCGTTTTTTAATGTCATTTTGCTGGCTCCTCCTTAGCTTCAGATTTTTTATTGAATTCACCTTTTCTTCTTCTTTCTGCGTATTTCAAACCATGTTTGTCCATTACAGTTGTTAGAAACCTTAATACAGTCTCGTCTCTTCTGAAATTTACTTCATACTTTTTAATTGCAGATGGATCAGCTTTGTACTCAACCAATACATAAAACCCGGTAGTTTTCTTTTGAATAGGATAAGCCAATTTTTTTAGGCCCCAGTTTTCAACATTTACTACCTCTGCTCCCAATTCCTTTAACAAGCCTACATACTTGTCTACGGTATCCTTCATCTGAACTTCAGACAAAACGGGAGTAAGGATGAATACCGTTTCATAATTTTTTTGGAACATTCTTTTTAACTTTTGTTTAATAATTTAAAACAGTTTGCAAAATTAAGCTAAATGCCCAAATAATCAAAAGAATACACTTTTATTTTATTTCAAATCTACTTTCACCTATTTCCCATCCATCAGAAAAAATTTTGACCACATAATTCCCCTTGACATAGTCGGAGCCTTTCTCATAAAAATAGGTCAATTGTTGCTGGGTGTTATTAAAAACGAAATCTTGTTTTAAAGTATAAAAATGTTCTTTTCCATTCAATTCAAAGGTACCGGAACCCTTTGCGATGTCAAATATCACTTGTCCATTTGGAGAAAGTACCTGAATAAAAACATCTCTCATACCCGGCTCTGCCACCTTATTGTCAGAAATATTGAACGACACTTTCAATCTTGAAAGTTGCCTGTTTCTAAATTCTCCTTCCCTTTCTCTCCCCCTAGAATTAACCGCAGCCACCACAATATTTTCTGCCTTTAATTGAGACGCTAAATTCACTTTCTTTTCGAGATCGTCTGTCTTCTTACTGATTTTAGCCATCTCCTCCTCAATCTCAAACTTATCCGTTTTCAATTCTTTATTCTCAGAAAAGAGCTGGACATTCTGAGCTTTTAATCGAACAATATCAGCATCTTTCTCTTCTAATAAGGTTAAATAACTGTCGATTTGCGCATTCAATCTGGCAATATCATTCGCTGATCTGTTTTTATCAAGCTTGCGCTCCTTTTCCAACTGCTCTCTGACTTTCACCAGTGCCTCTACATCCCCATTCAGGCTTGTTATTTCGTTAATTCTGACATCCAATTCTCTGGTAATAGAGTCAAGCCTAGTATTCAGCTGATTATTTTCGTCAGTTAAATGTGATACCTCTTCATTAATTCTAGATTTTTCCCTATGATCATTTAGAAGTCTCCAGCCACTAAGAATTACTAAAATTACCAAAACGATAATTAGAATGTTTTTTCCTTTGTCGACATTTATACTGCTTTTATTATTTCTTTCTCCTTCACTCATACAAATAAAAACACTTTACAATTGCATATTTCATTTTTAGCACGACATTTATTTACGTCCATATATAACTTACTAAGCCTATCAATTATCAGACCAATATTTATTTCACTTTCTGTGTTAAAATTCTCTTCCTTTTGTTCCTACTTAGCACAAAAATGGCCTTTTGAATAAATAGCAATTTACATAGGATATCAAGGAATCAAGCTAAAATGACCAAATTATAATGATTTTATATAGATTGCAACTACCATTAAAGCCAAGTTAGGTTGGCTTGTCCATATACATGAAAAGAAGGCCCATAAGGTTCTCCAAAGTCTTATCATGTTCATGGCCTGATTTAAACACAAAACATGAAAAATGACACAACTACTTTCCCTAATACCTGATCCGGGCTCAAACATTTTTAAATTGTGCTCAAAACTGTTAGTTGGAAGTAGCAATTGGGCCTAATTTGCAATGTGAGATTTAATCTTGCCTAATTTAAATTTCAAGAATAAAATCATTTCTTACCCCATGGTTACCAAAAAATAAAACCCCACAATCAAAAAAGTCCATGCTGCCTGTTACTGAAGAGTGAGTTTTCAATTCTTGCCAGGCTTTTTTCATCTGATTAGACCAATGAATGTCTGCAATTACAAGAATACTTTCCGCATGCAATTTTAGAACTATTTGATTAAAATAATTAATTGTTGGTTCATATCTATGGTTGGCATCTATCAATACAAAATCTACTTTTTTCAAAGCTCTTAGTGATATATTCAAGGTTTCATTTAGGTTTCCTGACACAAGATTTATATTTGATTCTTTGCTCAGATGCTCACGTGCTAAATCCACCAAAGCAGGGTCTCCTTCATAACTATACAGCATTCCTTTGGTCACGGCTGACAGGTACGCTGTATTGATTCCTAAAGATGTCCCTAATTCTAAGACAGTATGAGCAGGGCTAAGTTTACAAAGAAACTGATAAATCAGTGAAAATTTCAGTGGAGAACTTACATGCTTTGCAATAGCGCTTATTTTTTGCTTATTTCCACGACTCCACCGGGAACCTGCTCCGAAATCAATTCTCAAAATTTCTTGATTAGAGGCAAGAAATTTCTTTCTCACCAATTCAATTTTTTGCATACCCTTCTTATTCTCTTTCAGGTATAATTTTAGATCTTTATACAGATTAAAATAATAGGGAGAATGTATACTGTGTTGATCTTCTTTGTTTAAAAAATAAAGAAAATATTCCCGAATATGGAAAAGCATTGTTAAAAAATCAATTGTTGAAAATATTGGCTATCAACTGGAATTCAGGAATTGTTACGGTAAGCATTTTACCATCATTTAACTTTTCAACATAAAAATACCCTTTCATTTTACCCATTCCGGATTTGATGGTACATCCGGATAAATAAGTGTGTGAATTTCCAGGCTCCAATACAGGTTGCTGACCAACCACACCTTCTCCTTCCACAAGTTTAAGGCTTTCTGCAGCATCATGTATTTCCCATCTTCTTCTAAGCAATTGTACGGTAAAGGGATTACAGTTTTGAATGGTAACCTTATAGGTAAATACAAAATGATGCATATTAGGGTTCGAAAACTCTTTCTGGTAGCTTGCTTCCACACTTATTTTTATCCCTTCTGTTATTGCAGTAGCCATTTAGTTTTTTAAATACAAAACTTATCCGAAATTTGAATCCTAAAGTCAAATATACCAATAGAAAACCTTTTTATGAACGTCAAAATAGAAAATAGTTGGAAAGATTTATTGGGAGATGAATTTTCAAAGCCCTACTTTGAATCTTTGGTGAGTTTTGTTAAATCAGAATACGAAACCAAAACGATCTATCCCAAAGGTGATTCCATATTTAAGGCTTTTGACTTGTGTCCGGTAGAAAAAGTCAAAGTAGTTATTCTGGGACAAGATCCTTACCACGGTCCTGGACAAGCTCATGGTTTGGCTTTTTCTGTAAATGAGGGCGTACCTTTTCCGCCATCTCTGCTAAATATTTTTAAAGAGCTAAAGAGCGACCTTAATCTACCATTTCCTTCCAATGGAAATCTGGAAAGGTGGGCAAAGCAAGGTGTATTGTTACTTAATGCTACCCTTACTGTGGAAGCCCACAAGGCTGGAAGCCACCAAAAGAAAGGCTGGGAAACCTTTACTACTGCGGTGATTGAAAAGCTAGCAGCACATAAATCAAACCTTGTTTTTTTACTATGGGGGGCCTATGCCCAAAAGAAGGCAGTAGTAATACCGGCAAATAAACACTTCAAATTACAATCTCCTCACCCAAGCCCACTATCTGCACATCGAGGCTTTTTGGGTTGCAAACATTTCAGCCAAACCAATACTTACTTGGCCAAAAATGGTTTAACCCCTATTCAATGGTAATTTATACTGTTGAGGGTAAAGTTAAAAAGGAATAAAACACCAATCCCCGAACCATTAAATAGCCCGGGGATTGTTTTTTTAGTCAGTCATTAACTCTCACAATGACCTTTTGATTTGATATCCCAGAAAAAAAGTTTTTAATTGATGGGTTTGAAGAATCGGTCCCATCTGATTTTGTTAAACATGGTTTTGTGTTTTTCTAAAGACAACCAGAGAAACCAAGCTTTACCTACTACGTGATCTTCAGGCACAAATCCCCAAAACCTTGAATCTAAGGAATCGTGTCTGTTATCCCCCATCATGAAATAATAATTTTGGTTAAATGTATAGGACTGTTGTTCCTCCCCATCGATAAACAATTTATTGTCTTCTACCGTAACATTTTCATGCCCTTCAAATTTTTCAATGGTGAAAGCATATTTTCGGACATTCTCTTCATTTAGCGTAATGGTTTGCCCTTTTGCCGGTACTTCTAAGGGGCCAAAATTATCTTTATTCCATTTAAAATAGGCCCCATCCGGGAATATATTTGCATCCCCCTGCCCCGGTTTACTGATTCTTTTTTGAATGGAAGAAATGGCTGGAGATTGTTCAAGCTCTTTGATCATTGCATCGGTTGCAAAAACAAAATACCCTGAATTATCAGAAAAAGGATAGTAGCTATCCGGATTGATGCCATACCTGTCAAAAAACTCAGCATTCAATGGTCTATTAACAATAACGTCGTAAGAAAACTGCATTTCTTCCGGGTTTTCACTGGCCTTACCATTGACAAACAGTTGGGCTTCTTTTATTTCCAATACATCTCCCGGAATAGCAACGGCTCGTTTGATATAGTTGGTCTTCAAATCCACAGGGTATTGAAATTCCTCCGGAAAGTTAAACACAACCACATCATTTCTTTTGATGGAAGTGAAGCCGGGTAACCTGTAATAAGGCAACTGAATGGCTTCAGAATAAGACTTAAGTTCTGTACCCCAAATTTTTTGGTGGGTTAATGGAACTTGAAGAATGGTTTTTGGCACTCGGGTACCATAATGCATTTTACTTACAAATAGAAAATCACCCACTAACAGAGATTTCTCCATTGATGCTGTAGGAATTGTAAAAGGTTCCAGTAATAACCACCTGATTAAACTTGCTGCAATAACGGCAAAAAGCAATGCATCAATCCATTCTCTGGAGGCTGATTTTTTGTTTTTTTCTTGACTCATTTTCTATTTATTAAAAATCCAAAAAATCATTCATTGATAAAACACCCTTCTTACCGGGCAACCATTCAGCTACCAATACCGCACCTAAAGCAAATCCTTTTCTATTATGTGCTGTATGATTGATAGTAATATCATCAATGTCAGAAGTATAGGATACGATATGTGTACCGGGTGCCGGGTCAATTCTTTTAGAAGTGATTGGTAGCACCCCTTCTTCAGTTTTTTCCTCCCCTTCTTTTAATTTCCACTTGGAATACCTATTGTTATTATTAATCAATCCTTCAGCCAAAGTAATGGCTGTTCCACTTGGCGCATCTTTCTTTTCTGTATGATGGATTTCTTCCAAATCTGCTTGGTAGGCCGTCTGCTCATTCATTAATTTTGCAAGAAAGGCATTGACCTTAAAAAAGATATTTACGCCGATGCTGAAATTTGAAGCATAGAACAAGGCCCCATTCTTTTGGGTACAAAGTGCTGTCATCGCTTCTTTTTCCTCCATCCATCCGGTAGTTCCTACCACCACGGGGACGTTGTGTTGCATGCACCAGGTAATGTTCCCCACCGCAGAACTCGGTTGGCTAAATTCAATGGCTACATCAATGTCATCTGTATTCAAATGATCCAGATCTGCTACATTTTCAATATTAATTTTGGCAACAATACGGTGGCCTCTTTCCTCTGCCATTTGGGAGATAATTTTACCCATTTTACCGTAGCCTAATATCAGTATATTCATATTAAAATTTTATTTTTAATGAAAGCCCAATGGCATTATTATTTGCCAACATTGGCTCCATACTGGGTTCAAGTTTGAAGGTAAGGTCATCGCTTACATCGAATCCGGAGAGATGAGCATCTACAAATGCATCTACAGCACCTAGTGCATAAATGGCTCCAAAAACCATGTACATGGCATCCCTATTTCTCCTCCAATAATTGACGTTTCTTATAATACCATCTTCATTTAAATTAGGAAAAGGGTTGGTTTCTGTACCCTCTCTTACAATCTCAAGTGCAGCAATAAATTCTTTGTATCTTCTATTGTTAAAATTCAAAAAATAAATTGCCGTGGAAACACCGCTGTAAAGTAAAGGTAATTTCCAGACTTTTTCATTATAAACCTGCCCTGCTCCAGGGAAAATTAAAGATAAATAGATCGCTTTTTTAGGATCTTTAACATTTTTAGCCGCTTCAAAACCTATGGAGTCAGTTAAAGAGTCATTGGAATCTATTTCTTGTGCAGTTGCGGAATGAACCAGAAAAAGACATAAAAATCCTAAAACAATATGCAAATGCTTTGTTTTAGGATTATTTTTATTTGCCATAAAGAAAATTAGGCATTTCACTTAGATCAATTCTAGAATTTCCAATATCCTGTTAAGGTCACTTGTCGAGTGAAAAGGAATTTTTATTTCCCCCTTATCTTTTTTATCTGATTTTAAAGAAACCTTAGTACCAAAATGAGAAGCCAGTTTCTGCTGAAGCTTATTGATTTCATACTTTTTAACGGGGTCTAAAGAATCTTTTTCTTTATCTGCTTTTTTAGGTGATCCGTCATTCAACTCCTTAACCAAAGCTTCCACCTTTCTCACACTCAACTCTTCGTCCACCGTCTTTTTAAAGATGGCAAGTTGTTTGTCTACATCCTCAACATTAATCAAGGCTCTGGCATGTCCCATACTTATTTTTTGATCCCTGATACCGGCCTGAATATCCGGTGGTAATTTCAAAAGTCGAAGGTAATTGTTTACTGTTGTACGGTTTTTACCTACCCTATCTCCTAGTTGTTCTTGCTTTAGTTCACATTCAGCCAATAACCTTTGATAAGAATGGGCAATTTCTAAAGCATTAAGGTTTTCTCTTTGAATGTTTTCTATAAGAGCCATTTCCAGCATTTGCTGGTCATTGGCAGTACGAACGTAAGCGGGTATTTGCTTAAGACCTGCGAGTTTGGAAGCTTGAAATCTTCTTTCACCGGAAATCAGCTGGTATTCATTATCAGCTAGCCTTCTCACTGTAATGGGCTGAATTATCCCTTGTACTTTTATAGAGTCCGACAGCTCTTCTAAGGCCGTCTTGTCAAAATGAGTCCTTGGTTGATAAGGGTTTACTTGAACCTCATCCAAAGGCACTTCAAAAATCCCTGCTACGGGATTTTGTTTTTCATTATTCTCACCACTTTTCTCCTTTCCCGGAGAATCTTTCAGCAAGGCACCTAAGCCTTTACCCAAGGCACTTCTTTTTTTAATATTTGATTTATTAACAGCCATTGTTATTATTTATTCAATTTTCTTTCGCCATACCATTTTTAATAGCTATCTCATTGGCCAAATTTAAGTAGGCAACAGCTCCTTTTCCTGTAGCATCAAAAGCCACTACGGGCATACCAAAGCTAGGTGACTCACTCAATTTTACATTCCTGGGAATGATGGTATCAAAAGTCATGTCTTTAAAATGCATTCGTACCTCTTCCACAACTTGATTCGATAGTCTTAGTCTAACGTCATACATTGTTAAAAGTATACCTTCAATCTCAAGTTCTTGATTTAATCTGGTTTGAATAATTTTGATGGTATTCAATAATTTACCTAAACCTTCTAATGCAAAATATTCACATTGTACGGGAATTACTACTGAGTTAGAAGCCGTCAAAGCATTGATTGTGATTAGTCCAAGAGAAGGTGAACAATCTATGATGATAAAATCATAACGATCCCTTACTTCCTGGATTACACTCCGCATTTTCTCCTCTCTTTCCTCTAGGTTCACCATCTCAACTTCCGCTCCTACCAGATCTATATGTGATGGTACCAAATCCAAATGGTCAATTTCAGTGGATATGATGATTTCATTAATATCACTTTCATTGACCATGCACTCATAAATGCTTGTTTCTATTTCCTTAGGATCAAAGCCCAGCCCAGACGTGGTATTTGCCTGGGGATCTGCATCGATCACCAAAGTTCTATATTCTAATACAGCCAAGCTGGCTGCAAGATTCATGGCAGTAGTGGTTTTTCCTACGCCTCCTTTTTGGTTGGCTATTGCGATTACTTTTCCCATTGTCTTTTATAGCGAAATACTTTCTCCTATGTTTAGCAAAATCAATTCTTTCCCACTTTTTTCTGCCTCTCTTTTTACTTTAATTCTATCAATTATAATTGGTTCAAAGGTATCATAGTGCATGCCAATAATTTTATCAGTCCCGACAAATTCAGCAGCTTTTAAGGCATCGGTAATACCCATGGTAAAGTTATCCCCAATTGGTAAAATTGCAAAATCAACGTCAAAGGATTCTCCAATTAATTTCATATCATAACTTAATGCAGTATCTCCAGCATAATAAAAAGTACCATGCTCCGATTCAACTACAAAACCTCCCGGATTGCCACCATTGGTACCATCCGGAAGAGCACTGCTATGTACGGCATTCACATATTTAATTTTTCCGAAATCAAATACTTTGGAACCACCATGATTCATCCCCCAAACATTTTTCACCCCTTTGTTCTGAAACCAAGTAACTATTTCAAAATTTGAAACCAAAGTGGCCTCATTGTTTGTAACAATTGTTTCCACATCGAATACATGATCTTCATGTCCATGACTGACCAAAACATAATCCGTTTTGATCTTATCTATTTCAATGTTGGAGGCAAGTGGATTGGGTGAAATAAAAGGATCAAATATCAATGATTTTCCTCCTATTGTTACCAAGAAAGTCGAATGACCAAAATACTTCAGTTCAATCATAGATTATATTGAATTTCGATTTTTCATGCGATTACAAATATATCATTTTAATCCGAACTATGACCAGCAAGCCCAAACGATCCGGTAGTTAATAATTGGGAATTGAAGGAATAATCAACAGAAAAACTAGAGTAACCATTTAATAATTAGTGGTTTAACACTAGCATAAAAGATTTACATTGGTGGTGAATTTGCTTAACCATTAGCGGGCTCTTAAAAACTTAAATTAAATCAGTAATTCCACCAGATTTTATTCCAAAACAACAAAAGGAATATTGGCTTTCACTCTAATGCTTAACCTTTAACATACCAAGTTGTATTTAATTCTGATTTACATTATATGCATTTGCCGATTTTACCATTAGGTAGAGCAATGGTATAGAGGATCTTTAATGCTTAATTTAATGTTTAGTAAAACCGAACTTGGAAATAACAAAAAAAGGCATGGTGTTTTCCATGCCTTTTTGTTATTTATTCGAAAAGATCTTTTTATTTCTTCCCTTTTCTTTTTTTGGTTTCAGTCTTATTATTTTCTGCAGCTTTCATTGCCTGCTCTATTTTCATCTGAAACTTAGATTTTTTCTTATTTGCATTTTTAAGTTTACTTTCTTCCACTTTGGCTCTGATTTTATCATCATCTACAAACTGTTTGATCAAATATTGCTGACCGAAAGTAACCATATTGGATACAAAATAATAGAAACTAAGTGCTGCGGGGAATGAGTTTAAAACAAACATAAACACTACAGGCATTACGTAGCCAATGTTCTTCATAGGCCCTTGGGCAGTAGTCAACTGGTTGTTGAAATGCGTATAGGCAATTTGAGACACAGTCATTAGTAAGGTAAATAAACTTACATGTGAACCATAAAAGGGTATGGTAAAGGGCAGGTTGACTATTGAGTCATAAGTAGAAAGATCATGTGCCCACAAAAAGGACTCCTGTCTTAATTCAATGGAATTAGGAAAGAAAAAGAACATCGCCAATAAAAAGGGCATTTGAAGCACCATAGGCAAGCAACCAGAAATAGGACTTACACCTAATTGGCTAAAGAGCTTCATTTGCTCTTGTTGCATTTTGGTTTGATCTTCCCCGTATTTTTCTTTTAACTCATCTATTTCAGGCTTAATCACCCTCATTTTAGCCATACCAATATAAGACTTATAAGTCAAAGGCAATAAGAACAACTTAATAATGAATACAATCAATATGATAATTACTCCATAGTTATTGAAGAAATTCTCAAGCCAATGAAACAAGTTCACTATGATGTATTTATTTACCCAACTAACAAAAATATAGCCCATGTCTACATTTTTATCAAACTCCGGTGTAACATTTTTGAGCACCTTATAATTATTAGGCCCAAAATAATAACTCACCTCTCCATTGATAGGAAGTTGTAAAGTTGCCGACATGTTTTTAACATACGACGAGTCTATAGGAGTCTCCTGGGCTAAATTACCATTGTTAAACTGCTCTTTGGCAATTATACCGGAAGTAAAAAATCGCTGCTTAAAAGCCACCCACTTTATTGGTTCTCCGACCTGTTCTGAATCATCACCTTCGCCGGTAGATAAATAATCGTAGGTTTCATCAGATGTATAAAAATTCATATAGGTTTTCCTTCTGGATTCTCCCATATCCTCTTCCAGCCTTTTGAGTTCACTCTGCCAGTTGATGGTCAATACATCATCATTAATCAAGTTATTCAATCCTTGGCCTTCTATTTTATGAGAAAGCTGGTAACCTGTTGCAGGTAAATGGTATTTTCTTACTATCGTTCCTGAACCGGCATTGGCAGTAAAAGTTACAGTACTAACCTTTACTTCGTCAATAACTTCACTAGATTCATTTACCTCAAAGAAAAGATCGTTTAAGCTTAACTCTCCTTTTGCAGCTTTAATTCTATAATCTATCGTTCCTGTTTCGCTATCAAAAATTATAAGTGGTTTCTGGTCATAGGTCTTGAAACCTTTGATTTCGACTTGTTGAATTTCACCACCTTTGTTTGACAATGTAATTTTCACATCATCATTTTCAAGTACTGTTTCACTTTCCTTTCCATTTACAAGGTTCGAAAAGTCACCATATTTCTGCATGGCTGCAACATTTTGGAGACTATCAACATTTACATTATCATTTGCCTCAATACCTTGCTCAGTTTCTCCAGCACTAGATTGTACTTGTGTACTTCCATTGCTTTTTTGGGGTTCGATAACTGGTTGTGGATCACTCGCAAAAAAGAGCGAATAAACCAAAATTACCGCTGCGAAAAGAATTAGTCCTGTCGCTTGATTTTTATCCATAATTCAATCGGTTGTTTGATGCAGGTAAAAACCTGTCACTAATTAATTATTTTAAGATTTATTCCTTTTATTGTCACTCACTGCCTTGATAAACCGCACAAATAATGGGTGGGGGTTCAAAACAGTACTTTTGTATTCCGGATGAAATTGGGTTCCAACAAACCAAGGATGATCTTTTAATTCTATAATCTCAACTAAACCCTTATCAGGATTCTTTCCGGAAGCTAACATTCCCTTTTCTTCAAATTCCTTAAGGTACTTGTTATTGAACTCATATCGGTGTCTATGCCTCTCTGTGATTTTAGGTTTTCCATAAGCCTTATAGGCGTTAGATCCCTTTTTCATTTCACATGGATATGCCCCAAGACGCATGGTTCCTCCCATTTGTTTGACCCCTTTTTGCTCTTCCATTAGGAAAATAACCGGATCTTTACAATCAGGTTCCAATTCACTGGAAGATGCGTCTGCTTTTCCTAAAACATTTCTGGCAAACTCAATAACAGCTACCTGCATCCCTAAACAAATGCCAAAGAAAGGAATTAAATTCTCTCTTGCATACTTTGTAGCAATAAGTTTTCCTTCCAGCCCTCTAACTCCAAAACCAGGTGCCACTAAAACACCATCCATTAATTCCAGTTTTTTTCCAATATTCACCTCATTCAATTCCTCAGAAGACACCAAATGTAAGTTTACTTTACATTCTAAAGAGGTTCCAGCATGAATAAATGATTCGATGATGGATTTATAGGCATCAGGTAGAGAAACATATTTTCCAATTAGTGCAATATCCACCTCCATGGTAGGGTTTTTGAGCTTACCCAAAAATTCCTTCCATTGTTCTAATTCAGTATTGGTTTTAGAGGTGATTTTTAATTTGGTCATCACCCGTTCATCTAGACGCTCTTTTTTCATCAATAATGGAACATCATAAATAGAGTCAGCATCCATTGCCTCTATTACACAATTCAATTGAACATTACAGAATTGGGCTATTTTCTTTTTAACATCTACAGGTAAATGGTGTTCTGTTCTACAAACAAGAATATCCGGTTGTACACCTGCTTCCAATAATTGCTTTACAGAATGTTGTGTAGGTTTGGTTTTTAATTCCTTGGCAGCTGAGAGAAATGGGATTAATGTGAGATGGATTACCAAAAAGTTATTGGGGCCTAGATCCCATCTTGCTTGCCTTACTGCTTCCACAAATGGAAGGGATTCAATATCCCCTACACACCCTCCGATTTCAGTAATGATTACATCATACTTTCCATCATTTCCAAGTTTATAAAAATTGTTTTTTATCTCATCTGTAATATGTGGAATCACTTGCACGGTTTTGCCTAAAAATTCACCATTCCGTTCTTTAGTGATGACATTATTATAGATCCTTCCTGTGGTTACATTGTTTCCTTGAGAAGTTGTTGAATTTAAGAATCTTTCATAGTGTCCTAAATCCAAATCAGTTTCTGCGCCATCCTCCGTAACATAGCATTCACCATGTTCGTAGGGGTTCAAAGTCCCTGGATCAATGTTTAGGTAAGGATCAAATTTTTGGATTGTAACAGAAATTCCTCTTGATTGAAGAAGCTTGGCCAATGAGGCAGCTATTATTCCTTTTCCAAGTGAGGAAGTAACTCCTCCGGTAATAAATATATGTTTTGTAGACGCAGCCATAAGAATGGTTATATGAAATTTTGTTTATATTCTTATGGGATTCAAAATTAGGTAAAATAATTGACTTGAAGGCTTAGAATTGCTTTAAAATTTTGATTTCAAAAGTGATTTAGTTGTCACCTAAAATTAACTAGCCCACTAGCAAAGCTTTAGCATCCTAGGCACAAATCAAAGCTATATTTACTTGTTTTTTATTCTACAGGGTTTATTAAGGTACCAATTCCACTTATTTGAATTTTAACAACATCTTTAGAGGCCAAAGTAAAGTCACTTCCCGGTACAATCCCTGTTCCTGTCATTAAAAATGAACCTGATTGAAAATCATACTCTGCATACAAATATTTCACCAGCTCATTGAGTTCCCTCTTAATCTGATCTATGGTAATGGTATCACTAAAAATCAAATTACTATCTCTGATAACCTCTAATTTAATTTCTGTATCTCTTGGTAAAGGTTGATCGGTGACCAGTATACAAGGGCCTATGGCAGCACTCCCTTTGTATACCTTAGCCTGTGGAAGATACAAGGGGTTTTCCCCCTCTATACTTCTAGAGCTCATGTCATTCCCTATGGTATAGCCCAAAATTTTTCCTGTAGAACTTATGAATAAGGTTAATTCAGGTTCAGGAACATCCCAAGTAGAATCTTTTCTGATGCGCACCTTTTGCAAATGTCCTCTAACATTGGGGCCCGTGGCTTTCATAAACAATTCCGGTCGAGCAGCATTATAAACTTTTTCATAAAAAGTCCCTCCCCCACTGTCTTTTGATTCTTCTTGTCTGCCCAATTTACTTTTAAAATAGGTCACTCCACTGGCCCATACTTCTTGATTATCAACAGGAGCCAATAAACCATCCTTGATCCAATGATGGCCATCGTTGGAAATCTCAGAAGATTGGATAATATGGTTGACCTTATTATATAGATTGTCATCATTGATAAATGCATCCCAATCCTCATCAGGCAAAGTATAAAAATGATTGCTTTTTTCTATTACAATCCCCTTTTTGGTTCTATAAACTTTCATAATGAACAAACTTAAAATATGTCGTGTAAAAAAGCGAATTAAATTTGATTTATACCATTCCTTATTTTCTATTTATTCTTTCTTTATAGGTCATATAATTAATAAATGCCCTAATAATAACTTTTTTAGCTCGAGTTTTACTCTAGGGCTCGTAGTGAGTGGTCTAATTACATTAAAATTAGCTATTGTGAAGACTGAGTTTTTATTGTGATTTTGGCATCAATATTTCTGATAGCAAAAAAATGTCCCAAAAGAATTCGGGACATTTTTTTGATATAATTAAACGGAAAATTATGGATTTACGATAAGTCGTTGTTTATTGATGACTGTCTGCTCATTACTTATACTTACAAGATATACGCCTTGAGAAAGATTATCAAGAGGAATGTTAAACTGATTATCACCAGTTTTAATGCTTGCCAAATCAAAATGGCTAACCAATTGACCATTCATATTGTGAATAATCACTCTTCCCAATCCTATTTCAGCATTAAGCTCTAAAGTAGCTCTTCCTTTGGCCGGATTTGGAAAAATTCTAACCTCGTCACGAGTAATAGTTTCAGTATAAACATCCATTTCTTTATAACCTCTTTCTCCCATTTCTTTATATCCTCTAGAATAACCATCCTGAGCAGTTCTGAGATTTGCCGCAATTTCTCCACCTTTGGCAGCACTTCCTACGATTGCTATACCAGAGATACTTGCGTTATTGACAGATGCATTCAATTCCAAAGTCAACTGACCATTGGTTACTTGGATGTTTTCAAAAGCCAACATTGTGGGAGCATTTTTATTTTCAACAAACAAATCAAAATTATTTTTTAAAACTTCACCCTGCAAAGCGATATCGTAAACTCTTTTACCTGCTTTGGCAGTTCCTCCTCCATATCCAAACCATACCTCATGGTGCATGGTAAATACTGTATAAGTACCATTTGGAACAGGAATGGTGTACACCAAGTTTTTTCCACTTCTTTCAGTTTGAAATAGGCTTTCTACATTTGCTTTGGTGTTGTTGTAGCTACCGGTACCATCATTATAATATTTATCAGTCTTTGATTCTGCGAGATATGTTATGCCACTCAAGGATGCATCCGAATCACTTCCGGTATTTAAGAAAAACAGGTGATCAGAACCGGTAGGTAGGGTTGAATTATTGGACTCTTCAATAATAGATATCCCGGAAATAGAAGCATTGTTTACACTTGCAATTAAATCAAGATTTAAAACACCATCTTTTACTTCAATACCTTCATAAGTAAGAATTGTTTGGTTATTATTATTGTATTTAAAGATGTCAAAATTGTCAGCTACTATTTCGTCTTCTAAGAAGATGTCATATACCCTTCTACCTTCTCTAGCTGTAGCACCACCTTTACCAAAGTACAACTCATTGTGGTAGGTTTTTATAGTATAGGTGCCATTTGCTACAGGGATATCAAAATTTATTTGCTTGGCATATCTTTCAGATTGGAATAGTTTTTCACTACTCGCACTTGTATTGCTTGAAGTTTTGCTACTTGATGAACTGATATATTTGGCACCGGAGACAAAACTATTTTCCTGGTAAAGAACTTCACTTTGTTCACTTGTGTTAAGATGCATCGTAAAACCTCCCAAGTCCTGAGGAGTTGCTGATTCTGGAACAATGGCTATGGCAGAAATCAAAGCATTATTGGAAGAAGCCTTAAGATCTAAGTTTAAATAACCGTCTATTATTTCTATTGAATTGAAAATGAGTTCAGTTTCTTGATTATTATTTTCCAAATAAAGGTCCAAGTTATCTTTTACAACTTTACCTTCAATGCTAATGTCAAAAACACGTTGACCGGCTTTTTCATCCCTTCCATTTTCACCAAAATACAATTCTTTGTGATACGTAACTACGGTATACGTGCCATTTTCTACAGGAATTTTGAATAAAAGCTCATCGTTGAACCTTGCAGATTGAAACAATTTTTCCTTACTTCCTTCCTCATAAACGGAAACATTTGATCCTGAAGACAATAAATAGTCCCGATTTAAATTAATAAAGTCCTGACCATTATATACGATGTTTCCACCAAAACCAAAATGATAAAATTGTCCTTCAACCAATTCACTCGAATTGTTTTCTTCAACTACTACAACTTTTTCTTTGGCTGTAAATTCCACTTCTTCAGAGGTATTAACATTTCCCATTTTATCTGTAACTGTAGCCCATACATAATTTTCTCCTGAAGGTATTTCTTCAATAACAGCTTGGAAAGGCTTTTCAACACATGTACCAACCAATTTCAAACCGCAATAGAATTCAACTTTTTCTACATTATCATCCAAGTTAGAAATTTCACTAATCAAGGTAAGTTTATCGCCTTCGGTTAGTTGAGAGGTACTCTCTTTAATGGATAAGCTTATACTAGGTTTTAATATCTCTTTGCTTTCCGGAATAATGGCAATCGCAGAAATAGAAGCATTGTTGACAGATGCTTTAAGGTCAAGGTTTAAATAACCATCAACTACTTGTATTTTATCGAAAGAAAGTGTGGTTTCTTGGTTACTATTTTCCAAGAAAAGATCAAGGTTATCTTTTACTAATTCACCTTCCATCACAATATCAAAAACCCTTTGACCTGCTTTTTGAGACCTTCCATTTTGACCATAATACAACTCATTGTGATAGGTCACCACCGTGTAGCTGCCATTTCCAACAGGGATCTCAAATTGAAGCTCATTGTCAAACCTTTCTGATTGAAACAGGCTTTCATCACTTCCATTTATAACATTGGAAACATTTGATCCGGAAGTAAGAAAGTATTCCGTGCTTAGTTTTTCAAACACATTTCCTTGATAAGTGATTGCTCCTTTATCTCCAAAATGGTAATAAAAAGCCTCAACTTCTGCTGTATTTTTTTCTTCCTCCTCCACTTTCTCAACCTGAGGATCTTTGGAAACACGCAATAGCACTACAGACCCGTACGCAGGGATGGTTACTTTACCTGAGAATTTTTCGAGTTTAGCATTCACATATTCACCGGATAAAGCAATAGTCTTGCTGTTTTTGGTAGGATTAAATTCAAATATAATTTCCTCATCAGGGTCAACAAAAGATGCTTCAACTTCCACAAACTCTAGGTCATCTATCCAATAAGTTAAATCATCCTCAGAAGCAGTAATCAGGAGGGATACCTCTTCAGCATCTATAAATGGAGATACCAATACCTCAAAAGTATCTAGGTCCTTCCTAATTTGGAAAGTAGTCACCCCGGATAATTTTTCCCAAGGAGTTCCGGTATACCTCAAATAAGTTTGAATATTTGCTTCTTTATTGGCCAAAGCTTTAAACTTTAACAAATACGTTTTGTCTTTTTTTAATTTCCCTAAGTTCAATTTTAAAGCACCATTTCCAGAATTGGTAACTTTAATACTTCCACCATTCATTTTACTATTTTCATCCCATTTCTGAGAGCAATTGCTACAAGAAATACCATTCGTATTCTTATCGAATGAAGAATTAGAGTAAAGGCTTGATCCAATTTTTTTATCTATAGAATAAGTGGCCAAGTCTACTGAATTGCTTACAGAATTTTTGTCTTTACCAAATTTTTCAGTCCATTGTTTTAAGTTGTCAATGGAAGCTATAGATTTTCCGTTTTTAGTATATTCATTATAAATACTGAAGGCATCACCCAAAGGTCTGAAAAAATAGTTTCTATCAAATTCAGCCATTATTTCCAGATCATCTTTGTGGGTGTTGATATTGTAGGTGTTTTGATCTGCATTCTTAGCAAAAAGTTGGTTATTGTTGATGGTAACTCCTCTGGTATCATCTCCAATAACATTATTTCCTAAAGTAATGGATGTATGTGAATTAAAGAAAGTATTGTTCTCAACAAGGATATTGTTGACATTTGACATTTTCAAGCCATTGTTCTCAGTATTACCCACAGTATTTCCCGTAATCTCAATATTATTAGAATGGTCATCTAGAAAAATACCTTCTGCCAAAGGCCTATAATTCACTCCTTTGTCCGGAATTCCACCTCTACTACCAATACTGTTCACTACAATATTTCCCTCTATTTTTCTTCCTTTAAACCCTTGGTATTTAACACCTCCAAAAGTATAAATCCCGCCACCATCACCTTTTATCTGGCAAAAAGTATCTATATAATTATTTTTAACAATGGAATAGTTACCACTAAATTGGATTCCGTTAAACCCTGAATTGATTACAATATTGTTTTGAACCAATACTTTCTCTCCATAAGCGAAAATACCAATTCCTGCAGCATCCTGATTTTGGGTCCTACCCGCTATTAAAGCAGTCTTTCTAATTTCATTGTCTTTTATGATTGCATTGTCATTACCATACCTAAGGTACATGCCATTGTTATAAGTATTAGTAAAGTTATTTCGCTCTATTTGTAAATCAACCACACTTAATGCGAGAATACCATTTACTCCTACAAAATTGATTTCAGAATCAAAGATTTTAATGTTTTTTCCTCCTTCTAATCTAATGGCATCAGCATTAACTCCTTTAAAATTTAAATTCTCTATTGTAATATTTGCATCCCTATAGTCTTTAATCAATAGGTTATCAAGTGTACTAACTTCCACCTTCATTGAAGATGGGTTTTGGTTTCCAAAGTAGATGTTAATTTTTCTAGTGGTTGGGTTAAAATACCATTCTCCAAAAGTGTCAAGTGTTTTGATATGATTTTGGATAAAAAAACCAAAATCCTTCTCAACAGGATATGCACTATTGCTAGCATTAAACTTCACCTGTCCCCCACTATGTGAAGTAATTTCATGGGTATCAATTACCCATTGATTTTTTTTGATAACCACTTCACCACCATTCCAACTCGGTGATCCACCCAGCTCACTGCTAGAAAGCAGGTAATTTCCATTAACGCTTTCAATTTTTAAATACCCTTCATTAGCTACATCACTATTTGGATACCTTCCCAACTCATGAATTTCACCATTAATTAAAACCACCTCAACAGATTTAGTATCTATAGACTTTGTACTCTCGTAAATACCGTTTCCTATGGATTTCCATCCGCTTAAGGTTTTCAATGAAGTGATGACAGGTTTGGAACCGGAACCGTAAGCTCCAATTTTAATAGGAGAAGTTGTAGTCCCCGAAGATTTAATATGTAATGTACCATAGAACACTTCTCCTCTATTAAATAGAATCGCATCACCTGGCTTTAAATAATTAAATATAGAATTAATTTTATCAATTGATCGCCAAGGAGTGTTTGGGTTTTGCGCTTCTTTAGAAGTCCGATTATCATCCCCTTTTTCATGAGAAATATAATAATTTGCAGCATATCCATGACTAATTGACATTGCTAACGAAATCAAAATAACGAGAGTAAAAAGTGAAGCTTTCATGGTAAAATATTTTAAAGTTTATATTTCTTCGCTTAATAGGATTCGCCTTGTTATTCAAGGACTTGTTTATTTTATCCTACTTTTTTTGATTTATGAAAACTAAAAACGGTATTTCAATTAAAAGAATCTTGTTTTTTGATTTTCATATATATCAAAATGAAATTCTAAATATGAATCTCATTTCAATAATTAACGATATAATATACTTAAAAACAAATATTTAGATAATCTCAACTCTATTGAAAAATGACTTCAAATTGAACAATTTCAACAGGTAATTGAGATATTGCTTTTGGAAGTCTTAATTTTGCAGGTAATCTTAAAAAGTGACAAGAAAAAAAAATTAAAAAAATTTTATTTAACTATATTAAAATTTAATATCGAGTCAATTAACTTTTAATCTATAAACTTAAAATTTGTATATATTTAATACTATCTAAAAACAGATAGTAAATAATATAATTATTTAAAACTTTTTTAAGTATATAAAAAACAATTTATCATTAGCCTTATGATAAAGATGCATTACACAACCTAATAAATGTATTCAAAAAACTTACAGCCGGTGAATCAATAGCTTTTTCTACCATAACATCCCTACCCACTTCTATTTTTAAACCACTCAAGCTGAACCAAACATATTATTTTGACACGATTGGGAGGTAGCGGCTATCGTTTACTTTTCCCGTAAAACCTAATAGAGCAAGGCATTGAAAAACAATGGGTAATATGTATCCGGTCATAAAAAAAGCTCCGAACATCTGTTCGGAGCCTGTAATAAACTATACCTGAAAAAACTTTTTAATGGATAAAAATCTTTTTAGATATTATTTCTTTTTCATTATTTACATGAATCAAATACAAGCCAGATCCAAAAGGTTCAAAATTAAAGCTGGATGTGTTACCCTTTTGGGAACCATGAATCAATTGGCCATTGCCTTTGTAAATCAATACCATTGCATCTTCATTTATATGGGATGGATAAATAATATGAACCAAGTTTTTAGATGGCTGAGGAAAAATGGTGAGCTGCTCGATCTCTATATCATGCTGATCAACAATTTCATCAAAAATCCCCTCTTTCTGACTGAGGTCTTCGTAACTTTTTCTCAAATTTTCTCCAATACCATAGCCAACACTAAAGTTTACCGTGAAGGGTTCAGCTTTTTCATTATTACTATTAAAAGGAGTCACCATTAAATTGTAAACGCCTTCTTGAAGGTATTTTCCATTATAGTCAACACCTTGGAAGTCACCAAAAATGGCATATGGGGCCTTTCTTTCAGTCCAAACATAATTCTTTGCTCCTGATAATTGGAAGGCAATAGCAGCTAATTGCTCCCCTTTTCCCTCAGCTCTAATATTCAACTTTACATCTTTATATCGATTGAGATCAATATTACTTCCCTCAATTAAAGGCATAATATCCTCATCAGTATCGGCATTTACTAAAGTCAGCTTATCCACTTTGCTGTTATGAATCACATTAAACTTTATAGTATAGGATTCTCCTCCTATTCCTCTAAAACTACTTGAAGGAAATGGATAAGCAGATGCAGACAATGTATATTCTCCCTCTGGCAATTCTTTCCCGGTATAATCTCCACCAACATCCGTAAAAAGCGCCAAAGGCTCAACTTTTTCAAATTGTGAAAGATTGACAGGCCCGCTGATTGAAATCTCTACACCGCCTTGGGTTTGGTTATGTGGCACATTGGCTCTGATGTTAAATTTTTTATCTTTATAAGTTGACAAATCAATGGTGGCACCGTCTTTTAATGTCACAATATCTTTATCATCCGTCGCATTGACAAGGGTAAAACTCTCAATCATGCTATCATAAAATATTTCAAAGTTGATTGAAGATCTTACTCCTTGATTACCAGTTTGACCTCTAAATTGATAAGGAGTGGCAGTAAACTTATAATCTCCCGGTAAAAAATTATAACCCAGATAGTTACCTTTAATATCTCCGTACAGGGTATAGGGTGCTATATTTTCAATTATTTGATGCAGCGAAGGAGGGCAGGTATTACATTGGGTAAATGACTCCAATTCCATTTTAATACTTCCTACCATTTCAGATTCCGAAATTACTACCAAAGACAATTCCATATTTTTGAAGGAAGAGTAAGCAATTTTATCATTATCCTTAATTTCACGGATAATTGTATTTCTTTTAGCATCTACTAATAAAAACTTATCCACTGTTAAGTTTTCTAAAACAGAAACAACCGAAATGGTAGCTTCAGTTTCAGTATTATCATCAATATATGCCTTGACTTCTAAGTCTCCTTCTTGGTCCGACAATTTGCAAAAAGCGATCTTACCGTTTTCATCTGAGGTTTTCTCCTTATAGAAGATTCCATTGACATCAAAAGATACATTAGCATTTTCAATGGGAATGCCAAATTGATCTAATACAGTTGCATTTAAACATATTTCCTCACCAACTATTCCATTCACAACATAATCGAGAAAAGTAATGGTTGCAGGAACCGGCTTATTACTCTCAACAGTTACTGTATCTCTAATTGAAGTCCCTACACTAGCAATTAGTTCATCTGTACCTTTGGAGATGGCCTCAAAGCAATACTGTGCCTCACCATCTTCATTAGTGATACCAAAGCCTAGGTGATTATTGACACCTTGAATTTGAAAATCTACTTTAACACCGTTTAAGGGACTATTCTCTGAATCAGTCACGAGGGCTTTTGCGCAATAAATGGCTTCTTGCTGCTCTTCATCATCCATCATAACTTTTAAATTTTGAACCAATGCGACTTTACCTAAGGCTTGACCTCCAGGGTTCCCATATGCGTTATAACTATCAAAACCATATATAAAAACAGCCAATGGCAGTTCAGCAGTAATCGCATGGCTTCCTTCTGCTACTAGTACCTGAGCACCGGCGTAATTGCTATTTGGAATATCCACAAATAAGGAAGAACCTATAAGGTTTCCATCTATCCGCACTTTACTTTTTTGGGAAATTGGTACAGCCAAATTAATAAAATGTTTTTCAAAGCCTGTTTGTGGAGTAGTTACATGGTATACATTTTGGTATTGTTCTACAGGAGGAACAAGCATTAGAAAAGGATCAGCGGAGACATTGTCCGAAGCTTCTCCTTTTGATAATTGAGCTACCAAAATAGGATAATTGGACTCAATTTTGGTAGAAACATTACTTGGAATATCGAATATTTCATAGGATCCTTTGTTAAGAGTGAAAGTTTCTTCAAATCCATTGTTCCCTTCAACTTTAACAAAAGTCCCATCATTTGTAGCTAGAATTCTAAATACATCTCCCATTTCCCTAGATGCCAAGGGAACAGTTATAAATTTTTTACCTAAAGTATTTACCGGAGGGATCTGTTCAATCATTTGATCGCAACCATTTGTGAAAAGGGGAACATTACCACAAGTATGACCACCAAACACTGCAACAGGGTTATTTGAAGTAATAGAAGTACCTGTAAGATCAGAAAAATAAGCATCTGCAGTCAACTGGTAGGACTCTCCTTTTTGCAATAGAATCTGATAAGGTATGCCGGACTGCCTGCTTTGTGTGGTAGTGGTTGGTATAATTGTTAATTCTGTATTGTTCATGGTCGCAACCACCCCAAAGACAGGAGAAGCTGTACTGTTTGGCGCATAAGAATTACCTGCCATAACAACGTATTCTTCTCCCAGAACATCCACTGGTAGACTTAAAAAGGTATCTGTTGAGGAGGACTTTTGGTTGAGTACATAAACCGACACCTCTTTATCTGTCACAATATTAATTCCTTTTTTTTCAACTCCATCTTCCACTGAAGCAATAAATATTTCAGGAATCTTAACCGAAGTTGTTTGTCCAGGTAATACTTGAAAATTTATCAGGTGGTTATCCGGTAATTTTACATAACCTGAGGTTTCTTTTTCTCCGGTTATATAAAGCTCTAATTTCACATCAACATTGTCAGTGTTACGATTGAACATTAACCAAAATTCCTTACCCTTATTGTCCGGAACATTATTCTGAGCCTGAGATGTTTTATAAGGAAAAATAACCAACGTAAAAATAAAGGATAAAACAAAGTAAAGTTTTTTCATAAAAGGCAATTTTTTGAATATTTAACGCACAAATTAACTTGTATAATTAAATATCACAACAAATCACCCTCTAAGCTTAAGTTATTTTTTTATAATACAGCTTATTTCAACACATTAGATTATTCTAACACAGACAAAGAATTTCTTTCTTTTTATAACTAAAAAATACAACAGATTTATTTTAAAGTTATAATTAATACTCTCGAAAAGGCCATGTCAGAGCATCATGAATAAGCCTCCTTTTAATGTCCAATAATACTTAATTAGCTAATCCTTATTATTTATTTTAATTCAGTAATCGGTCAGAAACCTCCTCAAACGAGACAGCCCCATGAAATATAAATTGTAGACTATTTTCATAAATAAATACCGGGAGATTATTATTGGAATCGTAATCCCAGTCCTGAACTTTCTTATGGAGGTTTGGAATCGGGAGAAAATCACCTTTTAGGGGAATTTTAGGATAGGGATGTTATATTGAAATTGTCTACCGACAGGCAGAAATTAAACTAAGAACAAAATACCTGACTTTGTAGTGGTTATTGTTAGAAATACCGGATTAAATTCTATTCCACTATAAAACAAAAAAGCTCCGAACCAAAGTCCGGAGCTTTAACTAGTTCAATAAATAATTAATTAATAGATAAATACTTTTTTGGAAATTATCCTATCACCATTGGACACATGAATCAAGTACAAGCCTGAACCAAATCGACCAAAATTGAAACTAGGTGTATTGCCCATTTGTGAACCGTGAATCAATTGCCCGTTGCCTTTGTAAATCATTACCGTAGCATCTTCGCTCAAAGAAGAAGGATATAGGAAATTCACTACATTTTGAGAAGGTTGAGGATAGACTTTTAAGTCTTCAACCATGTTACCATTGTTGATTTCACCTTCTGAGGTATTGGCCTCAAATTGATTCAAAGATGCATTTTCAATCCTCAAATTGTCGCCACCATCAAAACCTGCAATAAAATTGACTGTCATGCTTTCTCCCATGGTATTGTCAGCATTGTAAGGCGTAACCATCAATTTATACTTACCTTCATTCAGGTACTTGCCGGCATAATCATTGGCGGGTAAATCTCCGAAGATCGCATATGGTGCTTTTCTCTCTGTCCAATTGTAATCTTTAGCACCAGATAGTTGAAAAGTCATGGCAGCTATATTATCACCTTTGCCATCAGCCCTGATATTCAACTTAACATTTTTGTACTGATTCAGGTCGATGTAACTACCTTCCATAAGCTCCATAATGTCCTCGTCCGTATCCGCATTTACCAGAGTAAATTTATCAATTTTGCTATTGTGAATTACTTCAAAATTAATTGTAACAGTGGCTCCACCTATGCCTCTATTCACAGTAGACTTGAATGGATAAGCTGTAGCAGACATGGTATAACTTCCCTCAGGGAGGTCTCTTCCAGCGTAGTCACCTAAATTGTCACCAAAGAGCGCAAATGGCATCACTTTCTCAAACATGGAGAAATTAACTGGCCCCTCAATCATCATATCAATTCCACCTTGTTGGTCTTCAGGAACATTTGATCTGATATTAAACTTTTTATCTTTGAATGCTGATAAATCTATCACATCACCATCCATTATTTTTATAATATCCGTATCATCTGTAGCATTGACTAAAGTGAAACTGTCAATGGTTCCTTCAAACATCACTTCAAAGTTTACCATGGATTTCACTCCCTGATTACCGGAAAGATGTTTCATTTCAAATGGTGTGGCAGCAAATTCATATACCCCAGGCAATATGTTTTTCCCTGTATAATCTCCGTTGATATCACCAAATACTGCATACGGTACCACATTTTCAGTTGTACTTCGCATGTCAGGAGAACAGGTTGGACATAAGGTTAATGATTCCAATTCTAATTTCACACTACCCACTTTTTCAGGATCAGTGATTACCATCATATTGATCATTTTATCTTTGACTTCAGAATAAGGTATAATGTCACCATTCATTATTTCTCTGATAATGGTATTGGTTCCTGCATCTACAAGCCAGAAGCTTTCGATTTCTAAGTCATCAGATTCTGTTACTACCTTAATGATTGCTTCTGTGTCCTCTCCTCCTTCATATGAAGCAGTCACCATTAAATCACCTAACTCATCAGGAGTTCCACAGAGTTCTACCCTACCATTTTCATCGGTGATGCCTTTACCATAGAATACACCATTCACATCAAAAGAAACTTCTACCCCTGCTAGAGGCATTCCAAATTGATCCAATATAGTGGCTGCCAAACATACTTCTTCACCAAGAACTACTTCCACTTCGTTTTCTTCAAATGAAATAATGGTAGGGATTGGGACATTGTCTGTAACAGTGATCATGGCGGTAACAGTGTTCTCGACTGTATAATAAAAGCCGAACTCAAACTCACCTTCCATATCCGGATTGAAGCAATAATTCAATACTCCGTACTCATTGGTCATCATAGAACCGGCGGGTTCTCCATTTTTGGTAATAAACACTTCAATGACACCAAATGGATTGTCTAACTGATCCAATACCTCTACTTCCAAACAAGTCTCTGTTCCAATACTTACTTCACCCTCAGAAGGGTCAACTGAAATAGTAGTAGCAACCAATACAACTTGAATGACTTTTACCGTACCTGTGGCAGGAGTTCCACCATCATAATTAACAGCAAAGCTTAGATCACCCATGCTTTCGGTAACAATACAATAGGCAACTATTCCATCTTCATCACTCATTAAGGTGGCCACAATTTCTCCATTGACTTCTATAGTTACTTCTGTATTGGGAAGTGGATCACCGTTTTGATCCAACACTAGGGATTCTACACAGGCTTCCTCACCAAGGTTGACCTCAGCAGATATATTGGTTATTGAAATGGCACTAGCTATAAGGCCACCACCACCGCCTCCGTCTCCGCCGCCTCCGGAATTAAGGACAGTAATACTCGTAGAAGCCGGGCTTCCGCCTCCAACATAATTAACAACAAAAATTAGAAGCTCGCCATTTTCTTCCTCTGCTGTTTTGCAAAATTCAGCCACTCCATTTTCGTCGGTCATTTCAGATCCTGCATCCACCCCATTGATTTCCAATTGAACTTCAACACCTTCCATTACTTTGCCAAACTGATCTTTAACCGTGGCAGTCACACATACCTGTTGTCCCAAATTGATCTCATTGGATGCGGCATCTATACTTATTGAGGTAGGCATTGGATCCGGAACAGCGACCATAACGGTAGTTTCGGTTTTATCCCCTCCCTCATAATAACTCGTAAATAAGAGGTCTCCACCTTCTTCCGGTGTGAAACAATATTCTATCATCCCATTCTCATCAGATTCACCACTGTAAATTACATTGCCCATATATTCGATAAATAACATCTCACCTTCCATCGGGTTATCAAATTGATCCAAAATCTGACTGGTAAGGCATATTTCCTCTCCCAAAGTCACTGATTCAGGCAGGGAGTTAAGCAGCACCTTATCCGGTCTAGGAATGGTTGTAGTAACGGTAGCTTCTGCAGTTGTACTTCCTACAGATGCTATTATTTTATCAGTTCCCTCATTAATAGCATCAAAGCAGAAATTCGCTATCCCTTGTTCATCAGTTAATGCAAAACCAATTTTCTCATTGACCCCTTCCACTTCAAAATCCACCCTAACACCAAAAATTGGTACGCCCTCATCATCTGTCACTGAAGAATTGAAACAATAAGTAGTTCCCTGTTGAATTTCTTGTTCAATATCCAAATTAATATTGCGAACTTGTTCCACGCTAGCCAGTGCCTGACCACCCGGGTATCCATAGGAATCATAGCTACCAAAGCCATACATAAAAGCCCCAAAAGCCAAGTTTCCAGAAATATTATGTGTTCCTTGAGAAACTTCTACCTGTGCTCCGGCAAAGGTAGATCCGGGTATATCTGTAAAAATAGAAGGGTCCAAAAAGGCACCGTCCAGTTCAATTTTATCCTTTTGAGAAGTTGGCACTGCCAAGTTTATAAAATGCTTACTAAAACCAGTTGCTGGAGTGCTGACAGTATAACTATTTTGAAATTGCTCGAAAGGAGGTATTAACATCATAAACGGATCAGATGTAACATTATCAGAACTTTGACCTTTCGAAAACTGTGCAACTAAAATGGCTTGATCTGATTCAATTTTAGTATACACATCACTAGGGATACTTAATTCGTGAAAGTCACCTGCATTTAATGTGAAGTTTTCTGTAAAGCCACCTGTACCATTTATCGAAACACTGGTTCCATCCTTGGTGGCAACAATTCTATAAATGTCACCTGCTCTTCTAGAGGCTAGTGGAATAGTGACAAAACTTTCACCCAAGGAAGTTACAGGAGGTGCTTGTTCAATCAAATGATCACATGCGGAAATATTCTGTGGCACATAGGCACAGGTATGGCCAGTAAATACTGCGACAGGATTATTAGAAGTGATAAAACTACCCGTTAAATCACCATTTGTTACCGATGCTATTAACTGGTAAGTCTCACCTTTATTTAAGTTTACTTCATAGGGTACGCCAGACGGTCTTGTATTTGTACCTATTGAAGGTACTATGGTAACTACTGTCCCATCCATTGTTGCTACCACCCCAAATGCAGATGCTGTAGAAGGGGTTGCCGATAGTGTTATATAGGACATAACTATATATTCGGTTCCCAACACATCAAGCGGTAAACCAAGAAAAGCATCAGTTGTAGCATTATATTGATTTAACCCATATATAGTAATCTCACTATCTGCTATAATATTAACCCCTTTATTTTCAACACCATCACTAAGAGTAGCCAGAAGTGTACTGGGTAGATTTACCGTAGTAACAGTTCCAGGTGTTACAGAAAAATCTATTACAGTTTCATCTGGCAATATTACTTGACCATTAGTAGCTAAATCACTAGTAATAAATAAATCCAAATTTGTAGCACTACTATTATTAAAATTTCGGTTAAACATTAACCAAAATTCCTTTCCCTTATTATCGGGAATACCATTCTGAGAATATACCAATCCCATAGGAAGTATAAACAGCAGAAAAATCAAGTTTAAAACACTGTAGGTTTGCTTCATAAAATGCATATTTATAGGTTATATATACATAAATATATATTTAAAAATTAATATAACAAACACAACAACTTAGTTTTTAAATATTTACACAAAAAAACGCCTTTTATATAATCAAAAAAATTGCATATTATGGAGCTACCAACTAACTCAAAAAACAGGCATGAAATAGCTATAAATTAATAGACGGGTACCCCTATTTATTAAATCATAAATAATTTATCATTTATTTAAAATTTAATAATATTTTTAATTAATAATTATAATTTATAAAAATAGAACAAGTTAACAAATATCCTAAATTCATTCTATTTGCCATTTTTTTTATCTAAAGTAAAAATCATTATTTTACCTGAGCTCCAATTCTCAATTCTACTTCCAATAGAAATACTTAAAATCCAGTTATTAATAAATCTCTAAAATATCTCATTTTTATTATTCAAAAAGTCTGAGCGAATAAGTAGGAAATTTAAACTTTTAAAATGAGAATAAATCAGCTCTTTCTTTAAACCTATATAATAAGTAAAGTAGAACTATCATGTATCAGCTTACACTTGCAAATAACCAATATGGCCTTCTATCGGGTGTTTAAGCTCCACTTAGAACAATCCCAGTCATTTTATTGATATTTTCACCCTAGCAATTAGAGAATACCTTGACACAATAACTGGTTTAAGGCAATTACCAATCAGACTAATTTACTCGGGATTAGATCATTTGAGGTACATGCAAAAACCGCCTTTACCTATTTAGAATTAATTTAGGCACCTACAATAAAAAAATAAATTGACCTGAATTAAGCAATTGGCTTTCCTTTACCTAGTGATCCGTTTGGGCAAACGCATTAATCAAGTAACTAATCCTATTTATGAATCAATTTTCATGCAGTCATATTTACCAGAAATTAAGCCCCCCACTCCTCCTTATTACTAAGAATAATGAATTGGAAAATTGAACAAATAAGAATGGGCTCTCCCTTTTTATAAAAGGCCAATTCAAAAGCACAAAACAACACCTATAATTTTAAGGGTACTTAGGGGATAAGAAACGAAAGGGATAACACTATAAGAAACCCGGTTACGGAGATTATTGTTTCTAATGTAGTCCATGTTTGTAAAGTCTCTTTCTCACTTATATCCAGGTATTTCTTAACCAACCAAAAACCTGAATCATTGACATGAGATAAGATACATGCCCCTGCTGCTATGGCAATTCCAATTAAGGCTTTGTGTGGGTCAGACATATCCATATCTATAATTATCGGAGAAATCATACCTGCAGCGGTCACCATGGCCACAGTTGCAGAACCTTGAATTATCCGAATAATGACTGCAATTAAATATGCCATCACTATAGGGGCCACATTGTAGGCAATAAAAACTTCTGCAAGAGCTTCCCCTGCACCACTTTGTACCAGGATTTCTTTAAACATCCCACCGGCACCTGTAATCACAATAATAAGTCCTGCTGGAGCTAAAGCCTTGTCGGAAAACTCAAGCAATTGCTTGGCTTTGTATCCTTTTCTATACCCTAAGAAATATAGGGCCACTAGTGTAGCTATGGTCAAAGCAATAAAAGGGTGTCCTAAAAACTGCGCTACTTCTAATAAATAATTATCTCCATTGATATGGCCGGTTTCTACCAATAAATTGGATGTAGTAGCAATGAGTATTAATAATAATGGAAGAATAATTATAAAAGCTATTAAATAAAAGTCTCTTTTAGAGGCATTACCGGTAGCTTCATCCTTAAATTCTATATGCGAGGGTACCGGCACAAATATTTTATTAGAAATATACTGACCAAATATAGGTCCTGCCAATATCGCACAAGGCAATCCTACTATCACTCCAAAAATTATCATCCAGCCCAAGGGTGCATTCAGTATTTCTGCTACTGCCACCGGTCCCGGTGTTGGAGGTATAAAGGCATGTGTAACCGCCATGCCTGCTAATAGAGGGATTGCATAATGTAACAATGAATTGCCGGATTTATTAGCTAAAGCATAAACCATTGGAATTAAGATAATAAATCCTACATCCAAAAACACCGGTATAGAAACAATAAAACCCGTTAGCATCAATGCCCAAGAAGTCCTTTTTTCCCCAAACCCCTTAATTAAAAAATGAGCCATCGTTTGTGCACCCCCGGAGACCTCTAACAATTTTCCTAAAATAGCTCCAAGACCAACAACAATGGTAATAAAGCCTAAAATATCACCCATGCCTTTTTGAAGACTACCTATAAGTTCCATAAAAGGCATGCCCGATGCTAAACCTACAAAACAACTGGCCAATAATAAGGAAATAAAGGCATGCACCTTTAATTTCATCACCAATACCAACAACAACAATATAGACAAAGAGGTAATAATAAAAAGATAGAGCGTTTGATCCATGGGTTTATTAAATAAAATACAATTGGGGAAATATAAAATAGCCGAAATAGCAGAATTAAGACGGTATATTAATCAGTATCTTGGTAGGCTTTTAAAAATTGACTTAGGTGTTCTTGAAGACCTTCCCAATCTTTGTTCTGTAAGAAAGTTTTTGGAACCACTGCACTTCCTACACCAACACCAGTTGCACCTGCTTTAAAATAAGTAGAAACATTGTCCTTGGAGACACCTCCGGTAGGTAACAATTTAATACTATCCAAAGGGCCTAATAAATCTTTAATATAACCGGGGCCCAAGGCCGAAGATGGAAATACCTTGACCATATTGGCCCCTAATTTCCAAGCTTTATAAATTTCTGTTGGGGTAAAAGCTCCCGGGAATACCGGGATTTGGTTGGTCACGCAAAATTGAATTACCTCTTCATCTAATATTGGAGTAACAATAAACTGTGCTCCTGCAGCCAACGCGGCATGTAAGTCATCCATGTCACAAACAGTACCTGCACCAATATTCAGTTCCTCTCCAAATTCTTTGACCAAGCGAGCAATATCTTCAGTGGCATTCTTTGAATTCAAGGTGATTTCCATGGTGGAAAGCCCTGTAACTTTAAAACATTGGGCGACTTGAAGCAAATCATTACTATCTAAATTTCTAAAAATGGCTACTATGGGAGCTTTATCAAAAGCTTCCCAGGAAAATGTTTTTTTCATTGTTTATATTTTGATTCAATATTTGAATTTGACCATGAATGACAGATTTTCGGACCCATTCTTCGGGTAAAACCTCAGCATGAAGCCCCAATGTTTCCATTCCTATCACATAATTTGGATGCAATTTTCCTTCAGAACATAGGTAAATGCAAGAATCCTTTTCTTCCACCAAATTACTCAGTTCATTTCCAATCAACAAACCGCTTAAATAATGAAAGTTTTCTTCTTTAGAATAGCGACCAAATAATTCGTTTGTTCTTGCCTTAAAAAGCACCGATAATAAAGCGCTTGACGCCCCTTCCTTAACTCCAACTTCAAATATCTCTTTGTACTTTTCATTGGAGTTGGATTTTACACTTTTTGATAATATACTCTGATACGCCATTAACTGGAAAACCTCACCTGTCATGTAAGTTTTGAAGTTGCTAACCTTATATCCTTCTACTTTAATGTGCTTAGAATGAGTGCCTGGAAGAATGAAAATCCCATTGCCAGAAAAATTCTCCAATTGTCTCACCACACCTATGAGCTGTGTCTCCTCTCCCCTCATAACATTGTCAGAACTCCTTAGTCCGGACACCAAAAGCAAAGAATAATCAAAATCTTCAGACATAGGGAAATATTCTAATCCCACCGAATTTCCATTTACATCTATAGGCAGATCAGAATAAGGCAGTTCCTTTATTCCTATGCTGGAAGATGCCATCCCTGAGCAAACGATCAACATCCCTTCCAAATTGACTTGAAGGTTCTCACTCATTTGCCTAATCTCCTTCTTTAATTGGTCAAAATAAAATTTTACTCTGTTTGCCTCATTTCCTACTTCTATGTACTTATTAAATGTAGTTTGTATTCCGGCTTCATTTACATGCTCACCTTCTATTCTTGCATCATTTAAATTGACAATCCGTAATCTAAAGGAACTTGTCCCCCAATCACAACTTAAAAATTTCATCATGTTTTCTCAAATTTTATCAAAGCCCCGATTTACCAAAAACACCTTCACTCTGCTACCCCGAATAGGTAATATCAATGAAAATTAGGTTGATTGACTTTTAAAATTAGCTAAAAATATTATTTAATACTTGAAAAGTATAATGATTTAACCTACCGAAATGAATAAATACCAAATTCAATATTGATTTGGAGGGAAAAAATATTTGTAGTTGAGCTATTTGGCACCTATGAGTAATTCAATAGCCGTTTATTTGAGTAAGCTTTTTTATTACATTTTTTGGAGTAAAAAGCTTAAATATGAAAAATAAATACTATAACTAAAATGATATTATTACTACCGATTTCCAGAAATCCAACCTTTACTTCTCACTTTCTCCTTTAAAAATCCCTTCGAAAAAGCCCGACTTAGCCTCCTCTTCCTCTATATTTCCTAAATCGATGGATTGCTCAATCGAGGGTCTTAAAGCTTGAACAAAAGCATTTCTCAATATTATCATAATTGCTTGACCGGTATGTATATTGGGGTTTTCGAAAGTATTCTCTATGGTAATTTTTGAACCTAATTGGTCTTCTTTTTGGTTTTCAAACAACTCCGCAGCTCCTGCAACAAGAGTTTCCCATAAAATTTGGAGCACATTGCCTTCTTCTTTGTTCCATTGTACCACATCTAAATCTTTGATTAATGGTTTCACATATCCCTTGAAGACACCTTCCTTTGCAGCAAACTCTGTAAAGACATTAAATTCTCCTTTTTTAACATCAAAATTTCCGTAAGCCCTTAAAAAATCATTTAACCCTACCAAGTTCACATTTTCAAATGCAGCACTCATATCAAAAGTAGGCTGGTCGGCTAATGCATTTAACTTCACATCTAAATTGAATACTCCATCATATGCTCTACCATTAGCGTTAAGGGAAGATGGTAAAGAATCCCCTTCCACAGGATCATTGGTCAAATGAGTTGCCAAAATATTTAAATCCTTAATAAAAACATCCACTTTAGGGCTCGATAAATTATCGATGTAATGGACTTCAGCTTGGTTGATCTCAAACCTATTGATGTCCAAAGGCATTAAATCTCGAATTAACCCTCTAAGATCGGAAGTATCTTGCTTAACTTCCGGCTCCACACTTGGTGTATGAACAAAATTTAACTTAGGTTGATCTACCAAAAGCTCACCTACAACTTTCCCTTGAAACAATGCCTTCCAATGAATTGATAAGTCAATCTTAGGGCATGAGAAAAAAGGAACAGTATCTATAGCAGCAGTTTTAGTTGTATCCCTTTTTAAAATCTCAATTCTATCAATTACATATGCACCTCTAATCAAAGCGATATCTATGTCCTCCACATGACCTGTATATTCTTCCATGTCCTTTAACTCCTTATTCACGAAATGAAGTACAATACTTGGTAGAAATAATCTTAATAAGAGCAATAAAAATACAACTATCCCTAAACTAATTATGGTCTTTTTACGCATCTGATTGTTCGATCTAAATAAATTAAAATGGTACTATGATGCTTAGTGAAACTAAAAAGGTATATTGGTTGAACTTAATTTGAATTCATCCAAAGCAACAAAAAAATCCCTTCTCTTTTGGATCATAAATGAAACAGGTTCCTCTATCCAAATTACCTAGGAAATTAGGAACATTTTTTTCACTTCGCTACATCAATACTTGAATGATTTTTCAAATACCATGCCGAATGTCAAATTAATCTATTCTGAAATACACATTAACCGCCTAGAACATATTTTGTAAATAAATTAAATTTAAATTTCATTTATCGTAATTTATGTTTTTTAAAAAATATTAACACATTATTAACACATATAACCTATTAAAAGCTTTTTTCTATATTATTAGGGTGTAGAATGGGGAAATTTTAGAAAATCAATAAATATACAATTCTTTAAAACCTACTAATTTCAACCCATTAATTTCACCAATTCCATTATATCTTTTTTATTATAAATTATTTTTTTATAATTACCAATTATAATATTATTATTTTTCTTATCAATCCTTGTATTTAAACACTATTATTAATCTACGAAATATATAAAATCAGTCTAAATGTAAACGTTACCATAAATCTATTTTAGAAAATTATTCGAATAATGTAAAATTAAAGACTTCACAAATCAGTGATTATTAAAACAGACACCATTTAACCATAGACGAAAATGAATACTATATAATTATTTTATTATCTAATTTAACTTTAAACCCAAATGCTATGAAAAAAAGTATACTTCTACGGCAGATTGTACGTAGAAATTTATTCACAGGTATCCTACTTGCCACATTGACCGGTAGTACCATGTCAATTAACCCGGCCTTGGCAAACCCGGATTTCAGTTCATCTGCCACCCTCAGAAGCGAACATGAATCATCTGAAAAATTCCTCATTGCCGATATTACTATCAAAGGAGTTGTTACAGATATTGATGGAGAACCACTGCCGGGAGTAACAGTATCAATACCGGGTACTTCCGTTGGAACAGTTACAGATATTGATGGAAGTTATTCAATGTCTGTACCTGAAAATGCCACATTGGTTTTCTCATTCATCGGTTTTGAGAAACAAAGTATAGCTGTAGGAAGTCGTACTATACTGAATGTTACATTAAAGGAAAACATTTCGGCACTAGAAGAAGTAGTGGTAATCGGTTATGGTACTCAGGAAAGAAAAGACATTTCTACTGCAATTTCTTCCGCTTCGGCAGAAGATCTTAAGGACAGGCCCTCCTCTAATTTTGTACAGTCCTTACAAGGGAAAATGCCAGGAGTAAGAATTTCAAATAATAATTCTGCACCTGGAGGAGGTTCAAACATTGTGATCAGAGGGGTTAGTTCAATTAATGCGAGCAACAGTCCACTGATAGTAATTGATGGGTTTCCTATTAAGGATGGTTATAATAAAACTGAAAACCCCTTAAATTCAATCAACCCTGCAGATATCGAATCCATAGAAGTTTTAAAAGATGCCTCATCGAGTGCGATTTATGGTACGCAAGCTGCCAATGGTGTTATTTTAGTTACCACTAAAAAGGGGAAATCAGGAAAGCCCAGCATTTCAATCAATGCAACATCAGGGATTCAATCCATGCTTAATAAAGTAGAAGTATTGAATAGAGATCAATTTTTGCAAATGATGGATGAATCGAGGGCGGCAGCCTATGTAATAGAAGATCCAAATTTCGGCACCAACGATCCGGAGGCCCCGCTTTGGCAATGGACAGACTCTGATGAAACAAGAATCAGTAATTGGACCAATTACTCCCAATATTCGGCAGGCATGCAAGACCCTTATCAAATGTTTTACCGTTGGATTACCGTCACCGACACCACAAAAAACAGTCCATATAATACCGATTGGCAGGATGTAATAACTCAAATGGGTAAAACAAATGACATCCAACTTTCCGCATCCGGGGGAACAGAAGATATTACTTATCGAGTTTCAGGTGGTTATTTTAATCAAGAAGGCATTGTAAAATCTTCAGGATATGATCGTTTTTCCTTTAGGGCCAATGTAGACATGAAAGTGAATAACTACCTAAAATTAGGTTTGATGTTGGCTCCTTCCTTGGAAAACACACAAGTATTGGCCAATACTGAAGGTGGCAGCACTAGAAATCCATTTTATAACGCATTAGGATTACCTCCTATTTGGGCCCCTACAGATGAGAATGGCGTCCCTCACTATTATGGAACAGAAGCTACTTATGAAAACCCATGGTTTTGGAATTTAGATTTTGCCGTCAACCCTTTGGCCAATTTCCAAATTGAAGACAAACGAAGAACAGTTAAAAATCTGGCTACTTTATATACAGAAATCAATTTAATGGAAGGTTTAACCTTTCGGTCAGAATTTCATACCCAATTTAGGTTTTGGGAAAGAAACTATTTCCTTCCAAACTCCATGCCTACAGTCACACAGCCGTTTTCAAGGTCTAGGGGAATTAATCAGGTCACCTCAAGCTTTAACTGGAATTCTCAAAACTTCCTGACTTACACCAAGAGTTTTGATGCCCATTCATTGAACGCTATGGTGGGGTACTCTGTAGACGAAGCCAGTTATAGAAGTACTTATATCAATAAGTACGATTACCCTACAGATTTGATCCCTACATTGAACCAAGGGACCACCATTGTAAATGCTCAGAATGATGCCCGAACTAATCGATCAAGCGAATCCATGATTGGTAGTTTTGCTCGAATTATATATAACTATGACAGCAAATATTATTTTACTGGAAGTATCAGAAGAGATGGTTCTTCCAAATTTGGTAAAGACAACAGGTGGGGCATTTTCCCTTCCATGTCTGTCGCTTGGAGAGCTTCTGATGAAAATTTCTTTGAACCTTTTAGATCTGTAATAAATGATCTTAAAATTAGAGGAGGTTGGGGAGTAATCGGAAATGCAGGCATAAGTAATTACCTCGCACTTAGCACCTTGAATTCAGGAGCCTATGTCTTTGGTTCCGGATCTACCCTTGCTCCTTCTTATGTAGACGGAAAAGTAGCCAACTCATCTTTAGGATGGGAGGAGACCACAGATTTCAGTTTGGGTACAGATGTAGAGCTTTTTGACAGTAGAGTGATGTTAAGTGTAGACTATTTCCATAGACTCACAGAAAACATGCTATTCAATCTACCACTCCCTGTGGTTACCGGTTTTAGCTCCTTTATGGCCAATGCAGGTTCTATGAGAAACCGAGGTTATGAATATGCTATTTCTACAAGAAATATTGATGGAGTCTTTACTTGGAGTACCTCTGCCAACCTCTCCTATTACCGAAACAGGGTTCTTGATATTGGCAAAGACAAACGACCGATTATCAATAACAACGGATATACTGCTGAAAACAGACCTTTGGCAGGGATATGGGGTTATTCGAACCTTGGTGCATTTGATGATTGGGAGGATGTAAAAACCTCTCCAATTTTTAACCCACAGCAAGCTTTGTGGAGCAAACGTTCCAATCCCGGCACGCCAAAAGCTGCAGATGTCAATGGAGATGGTATCTTGGACAGCAATGACCAAACCGTGATCGGACAAAACAACCCCTCTTTTGTCTGGGGAATGACCAATAACTTTGGCTATAAGAATTTTGATTTTTCCGTGCACGTCAATGGTGTTCAAGGGGGAGACCTTTCTATGGTTGAATTTGAAAGTATGCTTGGAAGAGGTGGAGGAAGAAGGAGTATGACCACTGAATATTTCAATAATTACTGGACTCCAACCAGAACTGACGCAGCCTATGCTTCTCCTACAAGAAAAAGTGCAGATGGCTCAAGTGTATCAGGTAGTCTTGTTTTTAAAGGAACCTATGTAAATATTCAAAATGTAGTTTTAGGGTATACTTTACCCAACGAAATTGCACGTAGAGCAAACATTAATAATTTACGAGTTTATATGAGTGTACAGAATGCTTTCTTCTTTACAAAATATCCGGGTTATAATCCTGAGGTAAACTTTCAAGGAAATTCTGCTTTGTCTCAAGGTATAGACAGAGGAGCATATCCTTTAGCCAGGACAATCAGTTTAGGAATCAACTTAGCATTGTAAACAGCTCTAAATCATGAAAAAAACAATAAATTTAATTATTATAGTTAGTCTCCTCTTTTCTTGCTCAGAAGATTTTCTTGACAGACAACCGGAGGATGCACTTTCAACGGGGGCTTTTTATAACAACCCCTCAGAAATAAAAGCCGGATTGGCTGCCTGTTATGCCCCTTTTCAGAATATTTATTCCCGAAATCAGGTGCCTCAATATTTAGAAATCTCTTCTGATGATGGCAAAGATGTATTATGGCAAAGCAATGACTATTTATTGAAAAAAAACACTGGAAATTCTCGTCCTAATTTTTGGAGAGACCATTATAAAGTCATTGTCAATTCCAATAATATTATTGATATAATTGAGGATTATACGCCTTTGAATGCTGAAGAGGAAAACCTAGTAAAAGTTTATCAAGCAGAAGCCAAATTCCTTAGAGCCTTGGCTTATTTTAACCTTGTAAGGCTTTATGGGGATGTTCCGAAGGTGGTTGACAGGTTAGATGATCCCAACCAAGCCATAGGCATTGGAAGAACTTCAAATGACGAGATTTATTCTTCTGTAATCATACCTGACTTGGAAGCAGCCATTGAAGGTTGTTTGAAGAAAGACGATGGTGGTTTACAAGGAGAAGAAGCTAGGGCTACCAAAGGAGCTGCTTTGACAATCTTGGGAAAGGTTTATTTAACTATCAATAACCCTACAATGGCAGAAGCTATATTGAAAAGACTGATTGTAGACAAAGAGGCCGGTAATTATTCTTTGCTAAGTAATTTTGAAGAAATTCATCAACCGGACAACAAATTCAATGAAGAATCTATATTTGAGATCAATTACAATGCTGCCTTAGGTCAACCAAACTTTCTCTTTAAATGGATGACCAATGAAAATGGATATTTGTATGGAATTGCTTCGGGTGGTGGGCCGATTGTTATGTTCAACTTTATGAAAGAATTTGTTGAAGACAATGACTGGATTGATGAACCGGATTGGTCCAGATACAATGCTACCTTGGATTCAGGAAAGCTGGAAGGTGGCAGTCCGGAATTACAACCCTGGCCTAAAAAGTTCACTCCAGAAACAAGCACCCTAGCACAATATAACATCACAGGAACAGATTTCAACTACATGGTCACAAGATATGCAGATGCATTGTTGATGTATGGTGAAGCATTGGTAGCAAATAATAAAGCAAGTGAAGCCCTGCCTTACTTTAATATGGTGAGGGAAAGAGCCGGTCTAAAAGGTTTAACTGTGGACCAACTCGATATCGAACAAATTTTACACGAAAGAAGAGTTGAATTGGCTTTTGAAGGCCATCGGTTTTTTGATTTGGTGAGAACAGGTAAAGCTGTAGAAAAGATATCTTGGGCTTTAATGAATGTCGTTGGTTTTGATGCCAGAATATTTACAACAGAACCCATTGAAGAATACCAGCTCCTGCTACCAATACCGGTGGCTGAGATCCAAAAGGATGCTTCACTCAATCAAAATCCCGGGTACTAATAAATAATTAAGAAAATGAAAAAGATATATAATTTAATTTTATTGGGTTTCCTAGCCCCATTTACTCTTATTTCTTGTTTACAAGAAGACATTGTACCTAACCCAACAGTACAAAGTGTAGAAATGTATATGGAGGATATCGAAGGAAATGATTCATTGATAACCCAACCTACAGTAAACAAATCTTTTCGCTTTGTGGTGAAAACTGATGCGGACATCGCTACAGTATGGCCGGGAGGGGAACGAAGAATAGTAAAGAAAGTGAATACTGAAACCGATTCTTTGGATATGTTCGGTAATCCTGTGCTTATTGTTAGCGATTATTACTCAGATTATGGACTCGTTAAAGCAAGAGGTTTTAAGACTGCCTTGGGGGAGACCGGTTGGTATACCAGCTATACTTATAAAGAAATCGGAGAATTTGATGTCACCATACTAGTAACCAACCATGGTTACAATAGTGCAGATTACAAACAAGTGGTTTACGAAGCAGGAAAAGTAACTGTAGTAGAAGAATAAATGATTTATTTAACCCGAATTATGAAATAGGATTTCTCCACTCTGATAATAGTCAGGGGTTAAGCCCTGTCTCTTTTTTATGGGAAGGCTGCAATCGAAAGAAAACAATCTGTTTGGAGGTTTTAGCATAGCACTATTTTGGTGAACTTGAAAGCAGCAACGATATGGCTGATTTTGAAGGGATTTCAGCACGTATTAAATTGTCTATTGCCTATTTCGGGTTTAAAGATGACCTAATAAAAAAAGACCATTTCCTTATAAGGAAATGGTCTTTTTTTATTAGGCCAGTTATCCAAATATCTATTTATTTAATTCAGACCTAAAATTAAACCAATTGAATCATTTTTATAATACTTGAAAAATCCGGCTTGGATACTTAACCCTAATTTAGCAATAAACTAACTCAGATTAATGGACATCTCTCCACCCATCAGTGGATCGGAAATACTGTCCTTACCTAACTCTAGGCGTCCACAGTACCGGCGACTGAATGCATCATTTCCATCTGCAATCAGAGTAAAATCATACCAACCTTGACTTTTTACGGTTGGCACACGAACTGGCTTTTTTTCTCCGGGCTTTAAATCAATGGTTTTTTTACCGTGCTGATAGGCATTGTCTGTCACCTTGATTGATAACATTGTATTAGAAAGGTTTTCAATATCTAGCTTATATATACCGGTCTTATTATCACCCCCATCCGCAGTATAAGAAGATACCAAAGACAATTGGGGATCATTTTTATTACCCTTAAACTCTCTATAATACCCATTTGGACCATATACCTGCAAATGATACAACCCACCTTCGAAAGCATCCAAAGGCCATTCATAATCCAGTTTATCTCCGGGTTTGACTGCAAATGACCAATTCGAAGCTGTTTCAAATGCATTGGTTGTAGGGTTCTTAAATGCACCTGGAGCATAGATTAGAAACGGCGCTCCTAGCGCTTTGTCTCCAAATTTCTTATTTGAAGCCTCTAAATTTAGAACGATAGCTTTCCTGGAGGGATTAATCTCCCCATCTACATACAATTCATAAGCAAGTGCATTAGAGGGTTTCGTGCCAGGTTCTTGTTTTGGGAGAATAGGAGACTGTAAATGACTGTTATTAACCTGACTCACTTCACTTTCAGTTAAAATTTTAAAATTGTCAGGAATGTCTTTATAACTTGCATTAAGAATTTTCTTCACATGGCTTTCCATGGTTAGGAAATTGGGAAGTTCAATCTTTTCTCCGTTGAAAGGCCTGAATACTGAGGTTAGATCCCCACTTATCGTCCTCCTCCAAGAACTGATATTTTCCTCTCTTATTTTTTTCCCGGTTTTGTGGGATAAAAATTTCTCCATAAACATAATGGTAGAAGAAATATCACAGACTTCCGAGTTGACCCATCCCCCTCTACTCCATGGCGATGCCACAATTAAAGGCACTCTATATCCCAAACCAACCGGACTTTCACGAACATCTTCCGGATCCATTCCCGGATAATTTTCCTCTTGTTCTTTGAATACAAATTCCGTTCTCGCATCTACTCCTTTGGAAACCTTACCTGCATTGGGATCATTCGGTTTTGGTGGAACGAAAGGAGGAACATGATCAAAGTATCCGTCATTTTCATCATAATTCAGAATGAAAATTGTTTTCTTCCAAACCTCAGGATTTTTTGTCAGAATCTCCAAAGCTTCTGAAACATACCAAGCCCCGTACCAAGGTGCACTAGGGTGATCAGAGAAGTTTTTGGGTGCAACTAAATACGAAACGGTAGGAAGATTTCCGGAGTTTACATCCTTTCTGAATTCATGAAAAATATCCCCTTTGGGTATTTTGGTTGCTCTTTTTTCACCGTCTTCTTCATATTCCAAAATCTCTGTCTTGTGATAGTCGGGATCAGCGATATTGGTAGTGAAAGCACGCTGATGCATTTCCTTCTCCTTTGGTGAAAGCTTCTCAAATGCTTCAGGTCCAAATTTCTCTATGGATTCATTGACGAAGATAAGAGCTTCTTTTTTGGAGGCAATTTCTTTTTTAATATCCTCTTTATCTGTTTCAACTGCATCCTGAAGTGAAGCCTCTAACTTTGCAATCTCTATAGGAAGGTTTTTCTGTTTGTGCTTTAAAAATTCATAATGGCCCGGAGTATAGCGAACTTCAAATTGCTTGAACCATTCTAGGTTATTGTCCGTAAAGTTTGCAAGCCAAGAACTGTCATCTCCCTTCAACATGGTTGGTAAGCTTACCTCATTTTGGTAAACCTTCCACGAAATACCATTGTCTTGTAGCCGATCAGGAAATGTTTTCCAGTCAACTTCCTTACCATAAGTATGCTCCCCATTCCTAACCAAAGGTTTTTCACCAACATTCCCAACAGTTTTCCCTGCCCAGTGATAATTTCGGTTGGTGGTAGTTCCGGTAAGTGCTCCACAAAAATGCTGGTCACAAACGGTAAATGCATCTGCAAAGGCATAGTAAAAGGGGATATCCTGCCTTTCATAATAGCCCATGGTCATGGGAACATGTTTGTATTCTTTTCTTCCAGGTCTTTTGGCCTCAATCCAACCGTCATACTTTCCGTTATTTCGGGCGTCTACTTGATTTTCCCATGAATGAGGAATATCACTCATCCATGTCGCTTTGGTCTCATTTATATTAAACCTAAAAGGGGTAAAAGCATTTCCGTTCTTGTCACGTTGGATCCAAACTTTGTCTTTGTTGGGCAATGAAATGGTTCTTGGGTCATTGTATCCACGAACTCCTTTTAGTTTACCAAAACAATGGTCAAAGGAACGATTTTCTTGCATCAATAAAACTACATGCTCTGCATCAAGAAATGTAGTGCCCGGTTCCGGATTAATGGCCATGGCTTTTTCTATGGAAGCAGGTAAAACTCCCCATAAACCCATTCCACCGGAAAAAAGCGCTGCTTTTTTTAGAAAATCTCTTCTGTTCTCATTCATAATTGAAATACGATATTAAACACATTAATTAAATCTCAAACCGGATTCAGGTTGTCGTACTAACTAAAGGAAAATCAATAAGCTTAAGTATCCAAATATTTTTCCACTTATGGGTAAAATTATAATTTTACTTTGAAAACCTTAAAGATAGATTATTGTCAAATGGTTAATTCTCCACTTAGCCAATGGTTTTTCAATAAGCGAACTTAAATGAAAATCAATAACATTTTCACCTAAACTACAGCTTATTTGGCCTTAAAAGTAAGAAAACTAACCTCTCAATTGGTAAGCTTTAGGCTGGGTAAAAGCCCTAATTCCCATATAAGATAAAGTCACTCCAAGACCTGAATTTTTTCTTCCTGTCCATGGAAGATTTGGGCTAACCCTATCACAACAGTTGACATAAACAGTTCCCGTGGGCAAACCTTCTAACAACTGCTTGGCCCGTGATTCATCACCTGAGAATACTGCTGCTGTAAGTCCAAAGGAGGTATCTTTCATCAAATTCAAGGCTTCTTCGTCATTTTTTACTTTTTGAATGCCTATAACAGGCCCAAACGACTCTTCCTTCATAAGGTCCATACTGTGATTAACTTCGGTCAGTACTGCCGGTTCCAGGTAATAGCCTTTTTCTCCCCATTCTTTCCCTCCAATAAGTAACCTCGCACCTTTTTCTTTGGCTTCAGCTATTTGAGATTGGATAAAATTCAACTGATCTTTCCTAGTGAGGGCTCCTATAAAAGTATCTTCAGCCATAGGATCACCGATTTTATAAGAAGAAACCTCATTGACGAATGCATCTACAAACTCATCATAAATAGCTTCATGAACATAAATTCTTTCCACTGCACAGCAACTTTGACCATTATTATAAAAAGCTCCTTCTGCTGCATTGATGGCAGCTTGTTTCACATCTGCCACATCATCCATTACATACAAAGGATCTTTTCCTCCCAGTTCCAGTTGAACTGGAACAAGTTTTGAGGCCACTTTTTGGGCAATGTACTTTCCGGTTTTATAGGACCCGGTAAAAAAGTAGCCATCTAGGTCTGCCTCTAGCAATAACTCCCCTACTTCAGCGTCCCCTAAAAAGCATTCAAAAACATTCTTAGGAATTCCGGCTTCCCAAAGCAATTCTTGAAATTTTAGACCTGTAAGGGTTGCATATTCTGATGGCTTATAGGCCACCGCATTACCTGCTAACAAAGCATATAAAAACACATTGTATCCAACATTGTATGGGAAATTCCAGGCAGAAATATTGGCAATCACACCCAAAGGCTCAAAAGAAATTTCTTCTCGCGTATCTCCTTCTGCAGTGATGACTTCTTTCTTAAGGTATTTGACAGCATCTTTCTGGATATGCGTTATTCTATTCTGCGCACCCTTAATTTCATTTTTAGCTTGCTGAATGGGTTTACCTGTTTCAGAGGTTAAAATAAATGCCAATTCCTCCAAATTGTCCATTACTAAATCACCGTACTTTTTTATTATGGCAATTCTCTCTTCTATAGGCACACGTGCCCAAAAAACTTGCCCTTCTTTTAAAGAAGCAATTTTGCTACTAACTTCAGCGGCAGTATCTTCTTTTAAAGTCTTTAAAACTTCTTCGGTAGCAGGGTTGATTATATCCATTCCTATTGATTTTTAACTTTTTCTATAAAATATTCATACAGTTTTAACGGGTCAAGCAAAGGAGCTCCTTTGCCTACAGAAAACTCGGGATGCCACTGCACTCCTAGGACATTTCCAGCTTTATTTTGCAGAGCTTCTATGATCCCATCATTTTTACTAACGGCCAATACCTCCAAACCTTTCCCTACGGTCTTAACACCCTGATGATGAACAGAATTTACTATTGGCTGATCAATTCCATCATATACCAAATCCAAAGTTTTACCTGCTTCAAAAACGATCTCATGAACCAAAGCATCGTATTTTTCCGCATCTCTGTGCTGCATAGCATCAGGATTTTGTGTAATGATATCTTGATATAGGCTTCCTCCAAAAAATACATTCATCAATTGAAATCCCCTACAGATTGCCAATACAGGTTTGTTATGCTTTACAGCATATTCCATGATTCTAAGTTCGTAGGCATCTCTGTAAGCATCACCCAACCATTTGCCGGGCACTATGGGAGTTTCATTATAAGTCTCCGGAGCCAAGTCTGTTCCTCCTTGGAAAACAAACCCGTCCAATTCTGCCAAGATATCCTCAAGTTGCTGCATGGGCAAGTCCGGAATTAACACCGGAAGTATGCCTTTTTGAGACACATAACTGAACATATCACATTCAACATAAGCCAAATTTTTAGGGCCGAAAACAATTCTAGAAGGCTCCTTATACATGAAGCAAGCACTTATTCCAATTTTAAGCATATGTTATAAGGCCCCTTTATAAATGGTTCTAAAATCAAGCTCAGTTACCGGTTTAGGATTATTAGGATGACAAAAGTCCGCAATTGCAAGCGATGCCAAGGTATCAATATGATCTTCTTTCACCCCTATAGCGGAAAGTTTTGAAGGCAATCCCAAAGTTTCATTTAAATCACTTATGTACTGAATAATTTTTTTACCATCACCTTGTTTTAAGCCTACCATTAGTCCCATTTGCTCATACCTATCTTCAAATCCTTCATAGTTAAATTCAAGTCCATACGGTAAATTAATGGCATTGGCCAAACCATGATGGGTATCTAGTAGACTTGACAAGGGATGAGCCAAGCTGTGTACAATTCCCAAACCTTTTTGAAAAGCTATGGCCCCCATCATGGACGCCATTAGCATTTTACTTCTAGCTTCCAAATCAGGTTTTAATGTAGCGGTCTCTATGGATTCCCCAATCAGCTTAATACCTTCTAAGGCTATCCCACTACACATAGGATTCCAATTTTTAGACAAATAGGCTTCAATATTGTGTGTCAAAGCATCCATACCCGTAGCTGCCGTGACAAAGGCAGGCAAATCCATGGTAAGTTCAGGATCTGCAAATACTATCTTCGCCATAAGTGTGGGAGCAAATAGTATTCTTTTCTTTTTACTTTCGTCTTCAGATATAATGGCACTTCTTCCTACCTCACTTCCTGTACCTGATGTGGTGGGTACAGTAACAAAAGGTGGAATAGGCTCCGTTACGTATTTATCTCCACCAATTAAGTCGTCATAATCAAATAAATCTCTATGATGATTTATGCTTAAGGCGATAGCTCTAGCCACATCTAAAGCCACTCCACCTCCAATGCCTACGATAACATCTCTGTCAGTAGACTGATACGATGCCTTACCTTTGAGTACATCTGTCTTTACAGGGTTTTTGTGAACATCAGAAAAAACCTCTACAGACAATCCTGATTGGCTCAATTGTCCTACTATTTTTTTAAAAAAATCAAGCTCTTTAACAATAGGATCAGTTACCAAAAGTGGCCGATTCAATTGATTTTGTTTTAAATAATCAGGTAATTCACTGATAACACCTACACCAAATCTTATGGCCGTAGGAAAACTGAAATTATATTTTTGAAGAATATCCATTATAATAAATGAAAACTAGAGTTATTAAATGTATTGAAGTCGAAATTAAATTATTTCAAAATAACGTTTCCTTTCCCAATCAGTAACATTAGAGGCAAATTCCCGACATTCCCATTCCCGAGTTTTGCAAAAATGATCGACAAAGGACTCACCAAACAATGACTTAGCAATGCTTGAATTTTTCATGGCTTCCGTAGCTTCTTTTAGTGAGGAAGGAATCGAACCATTGGAATAATCTTCATAACCATTACCGACGGTAGCAGGTTTGTCCATCGTCAGCTTATTCCGAATCCCATATAATCCTGAAGCCAAGCAAGCGGCCATGGCTAGGTATGGGTTTACATCAGATCCAATAACTCTTGTTTCTAATCGAGTAGATTTGGCTCCTCCGGATAAAATCCTTAAGGCTGTTGTTCTGTTGTCCTTTGCCCATGTCAATGTGGTAGGTGCCCAAGCTCCTTCTACCAACCTCTTGTAGCTATTAATGGTAGGAGCAAACATAGGTAAAATATAAGGTAAACATTTCAGTTGCCCTGCCACATAATGACGCATGGTACTACTCATTCCCCACTCTGCATTGCCGTCATAAAACAAATTATTTTTCAAGTCCTTGTCCCAAATACTTTGGTGTACATGCCCCCCATTCCCAGGCAATTCCTCAGACCACTTGGCCATAAAAGTGGCCATAACGCCGTGTTTGTAGGCAATTTCTTTAACGCTACTTTTGAATAAAACCGCACGATCTGCTGCCAATAAAATATCACTGTATTGTATTGCAGCTTCATATACTCCGGGACCAGTCTCGGTATGCAAACCTTCCAATGGTATGTCAAACTTGTGACAGAGATCAAATAAATCATTAAAAAAATCACTTTTTAATGATGATCTTAAAATGGAGTAGCCAAACATTCCCGGTGTCATGGGTTTGGTGTCGGCGCAATTATTGCTTCCAAAACCATCCGGTGTAACTTCAAAGTTAAACCATTCAAATTCCTGCGAAAATTGTGGGATAAAACCGGCATCAAGTGCTTCTTTTTGCACATTTTTTAGCAAGGTTCTCGGACAAACCAATGCCCCATTATCTTTGTCATTACTAAAATCTGCCAAAAAAAATGGAAGGTCATTTTCCCAAGGTATTTTTCTGTAGGTAGATGAATCAATATTTGCTTGGAAATCGGGATATCCGGTATGCCAGCCGGTTACAGATACGTTATCGTAAGATTTATCTTGCATGTCCCAACCAAATACTACAGCACAGAATCCTAATCCTCCATCCAATATAGAAAAGAATTTTTCCAAAGAAACAACCTTGCCACGTAGGACTCCATCAATATCAACTATGGCTAATTTAACCTTATTAAATGAACTGTTTTTTAAACTTGATTTGACTTCTTCTTTACTTAATTTCATGAAGTTTTTGTCTTGTTAAGGAATAATACAAAGAATAAATAAGCCCCCAATAGCATCGCAAAAAACAACAAGGCCAGATTAAAGTTATAAATAATCATGGCAATCAATGAAAGGCTTGCGATGATCAAAGCAACCATAGGAAACAAAGGATAATAAGGTACTTTAAATGGCCTATCCAATTCTGGTTCATTTTTTCTAAGCTTGAGAAAAGCAAGCATAGACAATATGTATAAACTTAAGGCACCAAATACAGCAATAGTAATTATTTCCCCGGTTTTACCCGTGAATAAAGCAATGATACCGATGATCATATTAAAAATCAGGGCATTGACAGGAGTTTTAAATTTTTTATTCACCGCTCCTATGGCTTTGGGAGCATATCCTACTCGCCCAAATTCAAAGGTGGTACGTCCCGCGGCCAGGATGATCCCATTAAAAGAAGCTACAAGCCCAAAAAGAGCAATAAAGGCCAACAGATGGTAATAGATTTGGTTGTCACCCGTGACTAGTCCCATAGCCAAAGGCAAAGGAGAATCAGAAGCAACGCCTGAATCATCAGGATATACAATGGCTTCCCAGCCACCAACACCAACGGCCGCCATAAAAGTAAGCACACATAAAATAACCAAAGTCAGTAAGGCAAAGCCAAATCCTTTCAAAATATTTTTTTGTGGATTAATGGTCTCTTCAGCTACATTGGCCACACCTTCTATGGCCAGAAAAAACCAAATAGCAAAAGGAATGGCGGCAACTATACCCATGTAGCCATTGGGCAAGGCATTGATTTGAAGGTTTTCTACCCTGAAGGCTGGCAATGTAACACCTGCAAAAAACAACAATCCCAAAACGGCTATTATTGTGATAAATAATTCAAAAGTAGCTGCCACTTGTAGACCTACTATATTTAGACCGGTAAAAATCAAATAAGCAACTATCCCTATCAATAATGCGTCCAATTCAGGGAAAAATATTCCGAAATAAGCTCCTATAGCAGAAGCGATTGCAGGTGGGGCAAAAATAAATTCAATGTTCTGGGACATACCCGCCAAAAACCCAAGGTGTTTTCCCAACCCCCGTTCAGCATAGGAGAAGGCACCTCCGGCTTTGGGAATCGCACAGGCCATCTCCGTGTAACTAAAAGTAAAGGTGATATACATTATAATAATGAAAAAAATGGCGATTCCAGCGCCTAGTGTCCCCCCTTCTGCAAGTCCTAAATTCCATCCAAAATAATTTCCTGATATAACATATCCAACACCCAAACCCCACAACATAAATGGGCCTAATGTCTTCTTTAATTGTTGTTCATTTCCTTTGGATTCTTGATTCATATAAAGTTTACTTTTAGATGAGAAAATGGGCCACGATCAAACTATTCCTAATTTGAAAAAAACCAGTCAGCTAACAATAGTTTGATTTTTTAAAAAAAAGGCCTCCTAAAATTAAAAATTAATTTGAAATAACATGGGATTGATCAAAATTAATTAATGAAAAATATGCCTTTAGAAAAAAATTAGAGGGTATTTTAAGTATTTTCCGAAGAATTAACCTACTTATTAAGACAAGACTAGTATTAAAGGGTTTTTAACTTTTTTCTTTCTCTAAATCAGGTATTAATATTGCATTCGATTAAACTCATTAACCAAATTAGAAAGCCAAAATGTCATTTTTATCTGGCTCAAGTAAAAATGAAGCTCATGCCAAATGATTAATCGGCTTTTCTTTTGAAACTAAAGGAAACTTGATTTATGAGTGATAGGTTTGGTGATGGTAAGGTATTTAAATTCTAAAACCTAAAACAAGCAAAAAATGCATATTGCAATTTCAGGAAATATTGGAAGTGGTAAAACTACATTGGCTTCAAAACTTGCCACACATTATGGTTGGCAAATAGAATTTGAATCAGTTGAAGAAAACCCTTATTTGTCAGACTTTTATGGAGACATGCCAAAATGGGCTTTCCATTTACAAGTTTACTTTCTTCACAGCAGGTTCAATCAGGTAAAACGAATCCAGGCCAGCCCAAATTCCACTATTCAGGATAGAACCATCTATGAAGATTCACACATATTTGCGGCCAACTTATACGAATCAAAATTGATCAACAAAAGAGATTATGAAAATTACAAGATGCTCTACCATTCCATGATAGATTATATCAATCCTCCGGAATTACTGATTTTTTTAAAGGCCGACATTCCTAAATTAGTAGATCAAATTGAGAAAAGAGGTAGGGAATATGAACGTAGCATTCAAATTGCCTATTTAAAAAATCTAAATGACCTCTACGAAGATTGGATATCAGGATATAGACTGGGAAAGCTTTTAGTTATAGACGTAAATAATATGGATTTCGTCCACAACCCGGAAGATTTTTCTACCATTGTGGGTAAAATAGATCGGGAAATATTTGGCTTGTTCAACTAGTCCATTTTTCTGGCTAGCCAAGTACCTACTGATTTCAAGGTTTCTTTATTTGGTCGTAATAATAACTTATCAATGCGCTGCAGCTTTCCTCCTATCATAAGATTTTCATAGGCAGGAATTCTAATTAGTCTGTACCCTAATAACCTACTAACCAAATCATATTGTAAATCATTGTAGGCATTTAGTTTCCAACCCGCAGCACCATTTCCAGAAAGATCCGGTGGAATTTCTGATTTACCAAAACATTTTGAGGCAATTGGTGGGCCATTCCAAACCCGATCCTGAGCCCCTGACAAAAGACATTCTCTTTCAAAAGTCCTACACATCCGCAAATAGCTCCCATGCCAAGAAAAACTGAAGGTCTCATAAACATCAGCTTTTAATGTTTTAAGCCGGTACCTGTTGAAATGATTAGCATCATCAAAAAGAAATAAAAACTTCCCAAATTTAAAGTCTAACTTTAATTGATTCAGCAAAGGAAAATCTCCGGTTCCTTTTAAATCATTGTACCCTTCAGAAAGCAACTCCTCTCCCTTCCCTTCAATCAAATTTCTTTTAAATGGAATATTGATAGCTGTTTCACAGCGAATCTCAATTTCTTCCAAGGCATTAACTAATTGATCAATTTTTTGTTGGTGCATCAGCTGACTCTATTTTTTTAAGGGTAAACCAGAAAATATGGAAAGACTACTCCTTTTCTATTCTTTCTTTTAAATTAGGTTTAGAACCCGGGAATGTGGTTTTAGTGGACATATCGTAACCAATCCACAGCATTATAGCCAAAAAAACGATCCCAAAAATGAGAAAAATCAATTTGTTTCTATTCATTTTTTCTCTGAATTTTATTTGCAAAACTAATCAAGTATTTGACAAAATAGTTCCCTCCAAACACATACTTTTTTGGCATTTATATTCGTTTACCGAATGAATATTACAGTTTAAATTGAAAGCCAAGGAATTTAAAATTTTAAGATCAAATAAATAATTTCTAATAATATGTGAAAATGTACCATTCCAGTCCTATTTTTGCATTTGGAATAATTTACCTATATTATTCATTGCATAGTTTCGACAACCACCACTTACAATAAAACCAATTTTATGTACAAACAGATCAAACCCGATATGATCTATCATTATTTCGATGAGGATATAGAACTTATCCATGAAATCATAGAGTTGGTTCTGGAATTGAATGTACAAGATTTAAAAACCTTATTACCTCTTTACGAGACGGGACAGCTAAGTGCCATCAAAAAGAAATTTCATAGGTCTAAACCTATATTCAGTCTCTTAGGAGCCAACTTGGTAAATAAAAAAATTAATGCGCTTGAAAAAGAAATAACGAATAATTTCCCGGATATTTATCCAGATTTTTTAAAGACGCTAGATGAATTAGAACAAGATTTGCATTTTTTCCTAAAAAGTACTCCTCATTAATTTTTATAATTATTCTTAACTAGTATATTTTAAGAAACGATTTAACTCAACAGGTTTACAGGAATTTATGGCAAAATATACTTTTTCTTCAGGCTATCGACCTTTTATATTAATTTTATTATTGGCAATCGGATTTTCCTGTAAGCCACAAAAACACCAAACCGGATTAATAGGAAATAAGGCCATGGTGGTCAGTGCACACCCCTTGGCATCCGAAGTAGGGAAAACCATTTTATTGAAGGGGGGAAATGCAGTAGATGCCGCCATTGCTGTCCATATGGCCCTTGCTGTTGTGTACCCACAAGCCGGGAATATCGGAGGAGGTGGATTTATGGTCATAAGAGAAAATGATGGGACTGTCCATTCTTTAGATTATCGGGAAAAAGCCCCCATACATGCGAGCAGAGACATGTATCTTGACGCCCAAGGAAATGCCCTACCTGAAAAAAGTCAAAATGGCCATTTGGCTTCCGGAGTTCCGGGATCGGTAGATGGTATGGTCAGGGCTTATGAAAAATTTGGTTCACTTCCTTGGACTCAATTGATTAATCCTGCTATTCTACTTGCAGAGAAAGGTTTTGAATTAACCGAAAAAGAGGCCGATTTTTTCTCAGATTTCGCTATCAAACTTAAAAATTATTCCTCAGTAGAGCCTACGCATTTTACCGGTAAAACCTTTAAAAAAGGAGACCTCTTAATTCAGAAAGACCTTGCCCAAACCCTTACTTTGATTCGAGACAAAGGCAGAGATGGTTTTTATGCAGGGGAAGTAGCCGATCTGATAGTAGAAGAGATGAAAAGAGGTGAAGGAATTATCACTCACCAAGATTTAAAACAATACAAAAGCAAATGGAGAGCGCCCTTAAGAGGGATTTATAAAGACTTTGGAATTATAACGATGGGTCCCCCTAGTGGCGGAGGCATTATTTTGCTCCAGATGTTAGGCACGATAGAAGATTACAAGGTGTCCAATACCAAAAGTAAATACGGTGAATACCTCCACTTAAAAACGGAAACAGAGAGGCGAATATTTGCAGATCGAGCCGCTTATATGGCAGATTCAGATTTTTACCCTGTGCCCATGAATCAATTAATTTCCAAGGAATACTTATTGGAAAGATTTGATAATTTCGACCCTGAGAAAGCTACACCATCATCAGAAATTAAGGAGGGAAACATCATAAATGAAAGTGAAGAGACCACTCATTTTTCAATTATCGACCCTGCTGGAAATGCCGTTTCAAGTACTACCACCCTCAACGGTAATATGGGATCAAAAGTGTTGGTAGCAGGTGCAGGTTTTATCCTGAACAATGAAATGGATGATTTTTCAATAAAGCCGGGATTTCCCAACATGTTTGGTGTGCTGGGAGGAGAAGCCAATAAAATAGAACCTGAAAAAAGAATGCTTAGCTCCATGAGTCCCACCATTTTAGAAAAGAATGGAAGGTTATTTATGGTTGTAGGTACACCCGGTGGGTCCACAATCCCAACATCTGTTTTTCAAACCATTATTAATGTGGTCGAATTTGGCATGGGAATGCAACAAGCAGTTGACCAACCTCGATTTCATAGTCAATGGAAACCTGATTTAATCAGCTTTGAGAAAAGCTTCACAGACAGGCAGTTATTTGAAAATTTAAGAAAAAAGGGCCATAAGCTTTCTGAAAGAAATTCAATCGGAAGAGTGGACGCCATATTGGTCCGACAAGATGGCACCTTGGAAGCAGGGGCTGATAAAAGAGGAATGGATACTGCTTCCGGCTTTTAGTTACCTATCCTATTTTCTTACAAAGCCGCAATAAATGTGGGCTAGTTCCGGGAATTCGCTCAATGATTTTTCTTGCCTCAAGGTCTAGTTTAACCGAAACCAAGTACCAAGCAACTGAGCCCTCAAAACTGTCCTTCAATGATGCAATCGCAAGTTTATTTAATTCTTTATAGGAAATTTTTTCCCTTTCGCTCAAGGTTTTAAGGATAAATTCTTTCATAATGGTGTATTTAGACACCATTATATTTACCCCTTTTTTACCTTCCGGATGCAATGTCAATAGCCTATCTTCCATGATGATTAAATAGATTTACTAGCCTTTCAATCCTAACATTCTTTAAGCTACAAAAAAATATCAAGGGTTACACAGTATTTATCAAACGTAATAGACTAATGTACGCTATTGATTACAATTACTCTGTCCATCCTCTGCGGTCAAATAGCGCAAAGCTTCCTCAAATACCAAGTCTGATTGACCGTTAATCGAAGCGACTGTATTTTTCGCATAAACATCAGGCACATGACCGATACCATCCAAGCTTTCTCCGTTAGGCAACAAAAATTGCTGAATGGAATAAACATACCTCCACCCATTGGGAAGAAAGCGCATATTACTTACAGTAGAAAAATCGCCGGCAGTGGTGTCTCCTATTTGTGTAACATGCTCAAAAGCCTTCATGTGTAACAAGAAAACTTCTCCTGCACTGATGGTTTTTCTATCTGTAAGCACAATTACAGGCTTGGTATAAGAATGATTGCTATCAAATTGAGTATGGTATATATTCTTCTCATCAAAATCATTATATCCTCTCCCATTTCGAGTCTGTACACTATATATTTCATGTACTCCATCCGAAAAGGCTTTCGCAATTCTTGCTGAATACCTGTCTTCTCCGCCACTGTTTTGTCTTATGTCCAAAATAATGGCCTCAGTATTATCAAATTTTTTAACTATTTCATCAATTACCGAAGGGTTACTGCCCCCCATCGACCCCAAATAGATGTAACCTACATTCTTGTCTTTGACTTGCCCAAACAAGAGTTCGTCTTCTGATGTTTCCTCAATTTTGCTGTCTATGTATTTTGATATCAGCAAGTCAGCACTAAATTCCGCAGTTGACTGTTCATTAAGCGCATAACCTGACTTATACCTCGTATTGCCATTATAAAGGGTAGTGTGACTGTCGTCTAAATGTTCCACCATTTCCGTCACTATTTCCCAAAGTTCCTCATTGGAAAGCTTATCGGTGACCTGTGGGCGATAATTTTGGTACAACTCTTTCCAATTTATTCCCCTTACCTCAAATAGGCTATAATGCTGGTCAAAATCATTCCATAAGATTTCAAAATTATTTGTTGGACTATTGGGTTCAGCTTCTCCTAAAAATGTTTCTTCACAGCCAAAGCTTAGGAAAGAAATAACAATTAAATAAAGAAAATTCTTCACCATGGAAATGGCTGAATGGGTTATTAATAATTGACCTTTCTCGTTTTTCAAAACTTGTTGATTTGTCACCATACCAATTAAAATTTAAAGGCTATACCGGTAGATGGAACCATTGACAAATGTATGAATTGGTGGACATCTTTTACTTTTTGAAGAATTAAAGAATAATTGACGTACCAAACCAATCGTGAATTGATTCGGTACCTGTAGCCCAAATCCCAATCTAGACCTAAATATTTACCAAAGGAGGAAGGCTTTCCTTTTAGCATAATGCTTACGGGGTTATCTTGGTTTTCAATAATGAATTCATCAATACTATTGTAAGGAGGTCTCCCTAACCATTGAAAAATGGGAATTCCAATAGCAGTTTCTATACCGTGTTTTGAATTAATTTCTTTAGCTATTAGGCCTTTAATAGAAAAGCCTTGGGAGGAAGTATAGCTAAAAGTATCCAAGTCATTCCACTCTAAGAAAAATGCTTTAGTTTCATAAGTACCCCCTAAATAAAAAACCGTGGTGGTGTTTCCAAGGGGTAATTTGGCCAAATACTCCAATGCTAGGTTTATATTCAGGTAAGAATCAGAATAGCTATTGTTTTCATATACATTCAAGGATCCGGACCCATATTGTAAGGAAACCCCAAAAATATTCTGTAGCGTTCTCTTATACCCCAAACCAAATTGCATTCCATTGCCTTGTTGATTCAAAGGAGAAAAGACCTCATCTTTAAAGTAATTATTTTGATACCCCACATGTAGCGTAATCTCATTAAAGCTGAGACTATCACTTTCCTCCGCATGTAAATAATTAGCTGAAAGTCCACAAAGCAAAAAATAGATTATCGTTTTTTTCATTTTAAGAAGGAATGATTTTCCCTAAATAATTTCGGTTGGTAATACAATGACAACCTAGGTTGGTTTTACCCTTGCTTGCAATGTTGGTTTTATTTAAAAAGATCTGTAAAAGTAATAAAGGTAGCTTATACCATTTATAATTTCCTTTAAATCAAAAAGTACAGACTACATTGAATAATTATTGTTTCTATTATATTCATGGAGTCATAATAGCTTGTATTGAATTAAAAGGTCATTTAAAAGGGAAATAGTTCTCTTTTAAAAATTGAAGAACCATCAAATTGATTTCAACTCAAAAAGTTGTAATTATGGATCAATTTTACAGCAATTGATCCATAATTACAGGTGAAGAAATTGTATTTAATGTCACTAAAGCCTAAACTTTTCAGGCATTATTTCTTTAACAAATTTTCAATCGCCTTCATCAGTACCCCTTCCACTTCAGGTGCTACATTTGATACTCGTTGGCTTACCTCATACCCTCCTTTTTCATAGGCCAAAGTGGTTCCAATATACCCCATTCCAAGATCGCCATAAGCCGCCATGGCTACATACAAATCCGGTCGTGCTGCTTTCGCGGCAAGCTGGTATTCAACAAAAAGTTCTCCGGGCATATGTAAAAGTCTAGCGTTATTTAAACTTAAACACTTCAAATCAATGGTTTTACCTTCCTGTGTTCTACGCAACCAAGCCATTTTTCTCGCGATTCCACTATTTTCTATTAACAACTCATTGCTTTCTTTTAACTTTTCTTGCATATCAAACAAGTATGGAGCCGGAGGCAAAGCCACCTTTTCTACAGTCCATGAAACATTGGCAGAAGTAATCGGTTCTTTTTTTGTTGCTTCCCAAGCTTCTTCCATTCCCGCAGCTAATCGCTGTGCAAAAATGAGTCGATTTTCATGGGACCCATCGTTGTATTTTCCTGCAGCAATATTTCCTCCTGCACCATTGAAATGAACATGAAGAGCATCAGGCACGGCCAACTGCCGAAAGAAACGGGCAACACCCACAAAATCAGGATTTGGGATTCCTGTACGGTAATAACTTTGAGGATGGGTGGCGTAATAGCTGAAAATAGCTATCGGTTGGTCTTCATTCCAAAAACTAACCAAAGATAATTCCGGATCAATTACTCCTTCAGGTTCAGCACGGATTTTTGCATCTCTAGTTGTAGACATCCTTGTCACCCGAACCTTTCCATCTGGGCCATAAATGTTTCTATTTGAAGCCACCTTGTCAACAGTACCTTTTCCTAGCCCTAAATGAGTCACCGGCTGGGTTTCATTAAGAGAACTTTTTACGGCGACAGTTAAATTACGGAGAGCTTCACGAGGAAAAGTTCCATCATATTGGCTTGGGTTAATCTTTGCAGGATCTAGTCCTGCTTCTAAAAGGATCTGTTCAGCTCCTGAATCAAACCTTGGGGCATCATGCTGGTGCAAAGCATTTACAGCAATCCGTTCTGGAATAGACCCTACAGCTGCAGCTAAGGCTCTTTTAAAATCATCCATTCCTTCATTTCCTATAGCTAGCCAATCTATGGCACACAATACAATGGGTAAACCTGCACCTTGCAATACCACACCTTTGGCACGCAACCCTAGATCCCATTTATTAATGGAAACATCGTAAGCCAATGGCATTCCTATTGGTGGAGTAACATCAATATCAAACGTAGAAAGTCGAAGCCCCTCTTGAATGTTATGTTTGGGAAGCTGCCTGCTTTCTTTGCCGGTACTACCTACTGCTATGGATAGTTGGATAAAAAACAGTAGGGAAAACATACAAAGTAGGCCACACAACCTTTTATTAAAACCGCTCATAATTTTCAATATTTTTCATTCAATGCAAAACAAATATTTCTAATTCCCTCAATTTAAGGGAAACTATTGTGATGAACAAAGGAGAAACCTAAGGCTTCTCCTTTGAAATATAAAACCCAAATTATTTCTCAGCTAAACCTGATATTTTCGGGGATTGAAACCATTAGCTCCAATCAAAACCATTCATATTTCTATTGTTGCCTACTTAATAGCCAGTATTTTGAGGAAAATCAGCATCCACATTTAAATCAATTTGTTCCTGGGGTATAGGCCATCTAAAGTTATGTTCTTCAATGTCTGCTCCGGGAACAAGTGGGTTGTCATTGTATTTCCTAACCCTTTCCAGAAGTTTTCCTGTGCGTCGTAAGATAATAAGCCTCCACTCTTCTCCATACAATTCTCTGACACGTTCATCCAACAAGAAATCCATGTCAATTTCTGCAGCAGAGACAGGCGTTGCATTGGCACGTTCTCTTATCCTATTAACATCTGCTGCTGCCAAGCCATTGTTACCCAATTCTAAATTTGCCTCGGCTCGAATTAACAAGGTTTCAGCAAAACGCAATGCATACCAATCCTTGTGCGTAATACCGCCTCCTGAGCGGTTAGGCTGTAAGAAATAATTTAATGGATCAGTAAATTTAGTATGAATAGGGAAAATAATTTTACAGGTATCTGCAATTGGATCAGGCCTTGGAGGATCGTAAAGACTGAAGTCAATTTTTTGTTTGTCGAAAGCGGACTCAGGATTGTCAAAATAAAAATTACGTTTTAAGTTATGTTCAGCATTCCTAACATCAATGTCCCAATTGTCTTTCCATATATCATAATAAACCAGACTGGTTCCTCTGCCATTTGCAGTTGGCCGTCCCAGGCTATCGGAATACCCTGTATAAAGACCATTATACAATTCACCTTGAAATCCTTTTTTTCCATCAGGAGTAAGCCCAATATCAAAGTAACGTGGTCCAAAAATATAGGCACTTGCAATCTGACCTCCACCAATGATAAAAGGCTCCACTTGAATTACCCACATGGCTTCAGTATTTTCCGGAAGGTTATGGTTTCCAAAACCAAAAAGGTCAAAATACACATCTCCAGAGCCCCATACATCATTTCCAAGTTTTGTTCCAAAACGCTCTTGCATCAAATCGTAATCATAATCTTCAATAACTTTCGAAGCTGCATCTACGGCATTTTGGAAATCATCTTGTTCGAGGTAGGTCTCTGCCAAATAGTGCCATGCAGGCCCTTGTGTAATTCTTCCGGGGGCATCTTCTTCACCCGGTTTTGGTAAATTATTTGCTGCAAATTGAAAATCTTCAACCATCAGGTCGTGGATGTCTGCTACCGGATTTCTAATAAAATCTGCTTTGGCTGAATTTATCGGTTCCGTCAATAAAGGAATATCCCCATAAGTGGAAACCAAATACCTATAAGCAAATCCTCTAAAAAAGCGGGCTTCTGCTATGTATTTACTTTTACCGGCTTCTCCATCCGAAAAAGCTTCCGGATCGGCACTTTCTACCCTATCGATCAAAACATTAGCCCATTGAATAATTTCAAAACCAACATTCCATGTAGCGATCACATTTCTCCATACCGGTGTCATGTCCGCATAAGAATTTAAATAAGAACCGCCGGGACCCGGGGTTTCACCATTGTATCCCAAATCCGAACCATGAGTGGCCCAGTTCATTACACCAAATTCACCAAATGAATAGTAGGCAGAACGGACACGGTCGTGTAAGGCAGTGATCCCCTGCAAAGCTCCTGCCTCAGTTAAATAGGCATTATCCGGAGAAAGAAAATCGAGAGGTTTCTCGTCCAAAATATCATCATTACAGGACGGAAATATAAACAGCACAATCGCAGCCATCAATAAAGATTTAACTGCAAGATTTTTTATATTTATCTTCATCATTTTTTATATTTTTCAGGTTATACTTAATGAAATAAGTTGAACGCTTATAAGCTAAGGTTCAAACCTAGAATGAAATTCCTCATTAGTGGCGTATCACTAACACCTGTTTCAGGATCCCAACCTTGCCAGTTTGTCCACACATAAGGATTTTTACTGGATACATATACCTGTGCAGACTGAAATTTCAATTTATTCAAAAAGCTTTGTTTGAAAGTATAGCCTAGGGAGATATCCTGTAACCTTACAAAACTTCTGCTTTGGTAAATTCCACTTTGACGAAGGGGAACATTGTATATCCCTGTGGTGTTGGTCGTGGGGTTTTCCGGAGTCCAGTAGGGATTTACCGCCGAGTTATTTCTTCTATCAGGGAAATAAAAGAGAGGGTTTATGATATCAGCATTGTTAGATTGGTAATAATTTTTTCCTCCTTGAATTGAGTTGATAAAAACAGAGAGTGTAAAGTTATTGTAGGTGAAGCTATTGTTAAGACTAAATCTATAACTTGGTGATTCATAACCAATAACCTTCCTATCATTCGTAGGATCTATTTCTCCATCACCATTTTGATCCACATACCTAAATTGGCCAGGGTACCAATCTTCCAAAATATTCCCACTAAAAAACTCTTCTTCGGTCCATACTCCTCCTGCCATTTCATAATCATAAATTGCACTGAGTGATTCACCTACAAACCATCCATTGCCTATATCATTGTCGTCTTCTTCTCCATACAATTTGGTGATCTCATCTCTATTGAGGGCGAAGCTAAAATTGGTCTCCCACCTTATGGGTCCATCCATATTGATTGATCTCAAATCAAATTCAATTCCTTTGTTTTTTAAGCCCCCAATATTTGTCCAGATATTGGCATAACCTGCCGCTCTAGGAAGTTGTCTTAATACCAAAACATCCGTAGTATTTGCTGTATAAGCATTGATTGTACCAGTGATTCTGTTTTGCCAAAAACCAAAATCCAAGCCCAAGTTATAGGAAGAAGTGGTTTCCCATGCTAAGTTTACATTTCCGAGATTACTTGGGTAAAGTCCAATCGCCGTAGATTGTCCATAAACGTAATAACGTGTACCCATTCTGGATAAACTTGAATACCTACCAATGCCTTGGTTACCATTTTTACCATATGAAGTTCTCAACTTAAGGTAAACATCAGTACCATTAAGGAATGGCTCATCAGTAAGCACCCAAGCCAAAGATGCTGATGGAAAGGTTGCCCATTTATTTCCAGCACCAAATCCTGAAAACCCATCGCGCCGGACAGTTGCTGTAAACATGTATTTGGATAGGAAACTATAATTGACTCGCCCCATATAAGAAAGGCTATTTTCCTCATAAGCAGATGAACTACCAGTGACTACTTCTGCCAATCCTATATTATTGTAGCCAAGAATTTCATTTTCAAACCCGGAAGCAGAAAGTGTGGAAGCATTACCTGTCCTTCCTTCCCTACTGAATAAAAATGTACCATTTACTTGATGATCTCCAAAGGTTCTGGAGTAGTTAATAATATTGTTAAGGTTCCAATCCCTAGATTCTGAAGGGTTTTTAATGGCCAGTCCTCTATTGGAGACTCCTGATGGGGTTAAGCTAGAATGAAAGGTATTGTTATTTCTATTGGTGTATACATTGGAATAATTGAATTCATAATTAAGTCCTTCTATCCATGGAACCGAAACCTTCAACCTTCCAACAGCAAATATTTCGTTGGTAATATCTGAATTGTCAATGTACTGATTCACTAAAGGATAAGGTTGAAACAGCTCGCCTCCCAAATAAATATCATAATTAGGTTCACCAATATAATTGTTAACCAAAGGGCTTGCTACCCTAGCATTCCCAAGACTGGTAGGGATCCCTGAATTATCTCTAGTACTATAACTAGTATTTAAGCCAAAGGTTAGCCAGTCGGTTATTTCACTTTCTACATTACTGCGCAAAGTAATTCTTTTGAACTTGTCATTGATCTGTATACCTTCTACATCTGTAAACGAGCCTGAGATATAATAGGTCGAACGATCCGTCATCCCTTGAATACTCAAATTGTAATTTTGCATTGGAGCCTTTTGCAAAACCTGATCCACCCAATTTATTTCATTCCCTGCCAAGTAGTTTTGTTGCTCTTCATACGTTTTCAAGTAAGACCCAACAATTTCCGGGTTGCTTAAATCAGGCCTTTGGGGTCTCCCTTCAGCACTAGTTGGATTGGTTTTGTACCAGGCATATACCTTGCTTTGATGATCCCAATCTACCAAACGATTGGCAAATTCTTCCCCATTCATTACTCTCATTGGATTGTTCGTCATGTCCTGGAAGCCAGTATACATACCAAATGAAATGATAGGTTTTTCAGTTTTTCCTTTTTTGGTTGTAATCAATAATACGCCATTGGCAGACCTGGATCCATAAACAGCAGCAGCACTGGCATCTTTAAGTATGTCTATTGTTTCTACGTCATTTACATTAATATTTGATATACTACCATTGTAAATCACACCATCTAATACGATCAATGGTCCGTCTGAAGCTGAAAGGGAAGTTTTACCTCTAATGGAAATTTCAGGCTCACTAGATGCCCCTCCTCTTCCTTCAAGATTTACCCCTGCTGAAGCACCGATTAAAGCTTGAAACAAGTTTACATTGGCTTGATTGGATTTATCTTCCATATTAATTCTAGCTACAGAACCAGTCAAATCACTCTTTTTAGCTGTGCCATAACCGATGACCAAAACCTCATCCATAGAGGTTACATCCTCTTCCAACACAACATCCAAAACTGTCTTATTTCCAACTTCAATATTTTGGGTAACGTACCCAATATAGGAAAAAGACAAAGTTGATCCCTCAGGAACAGTAAGAGAGTATTTCCCCATTAAATCAGTCGCTGTCCCTGTGGTTGTCCCGGGAACAAAAACAGTAACTCCCGGAATGGATTCACCATTATTATCCGTAACGGTACCGCTAACGGTAATGTCCGCAAAAACGTTTTCTCTAGTTGAAAAACGATTATTTTCAACCTCCTTAGAAATTTCATTCTCCATCTCCGGCGCTGGCATTTTACCTATACCATAGGCAGAAGACATCAAATGAATGGAAAAAGTGAGGATTAAAATCCCAACTTTCGCGATCACAGTCTCTTGTATTGGTCTATTCATTTTTTAGGGTTTTAGTATAACAATTCTCATAAATCATTTGAAATATATTTAATACTTTAATCATTAAGGTTATGAAAATTATTAATTCTAAACTTCAATAGCAAGCAACTTATATTTTTTATATGATAAATGGTACCAAATAAAGGTCATTTACGTATTCCTTTAAGTATTCTTATTAAAAAAATATCAACGTTTTTTGAGTAAACATCTCAAAATTCAAGGATTCTAGCAACTATTTGAAAAAAGTCAATCTCAAAATAATAATTTAGAATACACTTTTTTCATTTTTATAAAATGTGAAATCCATATATTTCAATATTATTTTTACATAAATGGTATTTTATCAGAATTTATAAATAGCGTATTACCCTATTTTAATTACTTAAAACCAATTAAAAATCTCAAGAAAAAACCCTACAACAATAGGACATTATACTTTTCAAGGGTTTTAAATCATTTTTAAAGTAAACTTATAACCAAAGTTTTTGAGATGTGAGTAATTATTTGAACTTCCAATTCAAATCTTTTACCATCAAGCCAATCCACAAATTTTCAATAAAAGGCCATCTTTATTAATACCATAAATGACTAAAAACATGGGTTTCAATGATTGCTCTCTAGAGTCCTTCATTGAATTCTGTCATCCGGATTGTTGCGTTTTTATAAGGTTAATTCTCGGAAGAGCGATTTTCTCATAACCTAAAAGTCGGTCTCGGGTTAAAAGCAAAACTCCCCTTTTTTTTTTAAATGAAAGAATAAAATCTAAGTAAAATGTAGCAGAAAATAACCAAAGCCATTACCAGCTGGTTGGTCGATAATCTTTCAAAAATTTTCCACACCAATGTTTCCCCATATTAATTCCATCGAACAATGGATCCAATACCCTCGCTGCTCCATCCACAATATCAAGAGGAGGTTGAAAATCATGGGTTTCTTCTTTTGACCGAGCCAATTCGATAGGATCTTCATCAGTTACCCATCCTGTATCTACAGCATTGGTATATATTCCTGCTTTAGCAAAATCACTCGCCGAGGTAAGTGTTAACATGTTCAATGCAGCTTTGGCCATATTGGTATGTGGATGACGGGCTTCTTTATGGTATTTATGGAATTTCCCTTCCATGGCAGAAACATTGATAATATGCTTTTGACCGGTATGGTCTTTTTTCATCAAATGAACCAAGCGGTTACAAAGTACAAATGGGGCAATGGAATTGACAAGTTGAACCTCCAACATTTCATTGGTAGGAACCTCACCAAGTTTTAATCGCCAACTGTTTGTTTTTCTTAAATCCACTTGTTGCAAGTCTGCATCCATCCTCCCCGTGGGGAAAACTGTTTCCGGCTCCAAAGCATGGTCTATTGTATAAGGAATTTGAGATAATTTAGCAGAAGCGCTTAAGCCGATACCCAATTGATCCACATGCCAAGCGACCGGTAAATTTCTATTCGCCTCCTCATTATTACTAAAAGCCCTTAACTCCTTTAAACAGTCCCTATGATCTGACAGCATATTGTTTACTATTGGAGACAAATATGCCTTATCTAATTCCTCATTTTTCAATAAATGTTTATAAAAGCCAGCGGGACGTCTAACTGTCTGTGCTGCATTATTAATCAATACATCCAGTCTATCGTATTGGTTAGTTAAGAAATTACAAAAAAGTTCTACACTTGGAATATGTCTCAAATCCAATCCATGAATCTTAAGCCGAGATTCCCAAATTAAAAAATCATCTTCCTTAGAAAAACGAATGGCAGCATCTACAGGAAATCTTGTAGTGGCAATGACAGTAGCCCCGGCACGTAACATCATCAGGCATATTTGATAACCGATTTTAAGCCTCGCTCCGGTAACCAAGGCCACCTGATCGGTAAGATCTGCCGATTGAAAACGCTTGGCATAATTAAAATCTCCACAAGTTTTACACATGGTATCATAGAAATGATGAAGTGTGGTAAAAACCTCCTTACAAACATAACATTCACGCGGAGCTACTGATGTGGTATTGCTCTCTCTATCTTCTTCTATTGAAGTTATCATTTTTGGCGCTACAAAAACTAGAGATTCTCTTGCACTACGGATACCTGTCTGATTGCGTGCAAGTTTGTCTTGAAAAGCCTTTTCTTTCCTGACCTTTTTCTTTGCGTTTTTCTTTCGCTTAATCAGCTCCTCTTTTTGAGGCCTTGAAAGTCTACCTGCTTGGGTAATCAGCTCAATTCTACGGTCCAATGGTATATTAAATATCTGGCCTGTATCATTGTTTAATATTTCTAAAATAGCAATACATTGATCAATCTGATCTTTGCTTAACTGACCATTGTCTTTATTAATCTCCATTTATCCGCTTGGTGCTTATGAGGAAAAGTTTGCATCATGCATGTTTATTCCAAACTGTAAAGGTACACCCTTTTCTATCATTATATTTGAAATATCATTTTACTGTCCTTAATCCAACTACAACCTGGGATTTTCTCTAAATAATGGTGATAAACAATGCTTATCTTTAAATAAACCGGTCCAATCATTATTAAAGACCAATATTACCTACCCTATTTTTCAAATTCATCTTTAAGAATTTGATGCTTGTTTTTTCTTTGTTTCTTATTCCTTAGGGATTTCTTTTGGGCAGAAACTTTATTATTATCGGTTTTAAAATGCATACTGGCTTCTGACAAACTTGAACCCTGCTTAATCATCAAGCCATTATAAGGACAGTGATCATAGCCGCAATCATGCTTGGAATATGTGCCAAAATTTCTATGCTTTATTTTTTTATCTGCTAAAATTTTCTTTTGATTAAATCGAATTTCAGACCAAATTTGTCTTTCATCTGCAATAGTAAGATCAAGTCCTAGTGTAATTAAATCAAAATAGGTTTTAGGATCCTTTAACTGAAAAAAATTAAATGTCTTTTCAAAAATAGAATTGGCATAATCTCGAACCTCTATCCGCTCATTTAATTCAAGTCCTTCGTTTTCACAAATGGAACGGTACAATCCCAAAGTATTAAAGTCCGAATAATTTGAGTAATTGTCAATATAGAAAAGATATTCCCCTTTGCTAAGTTGGTTGAATTGCTTACCGATTTTCATTTTATGATTAAAGAATTTAAATAATAGAAAAGGAAAAATTTAAAAAAAATAAATTGATATATAACTAATTTTAGGTGGTCAAACCCAATTCTAAAGATAATTTTTTTTTTTAAAACTTCCACACTAAAATAAGACTACAATTGTAGGATAGCCCACTATTGTAGCCTTAATTTTTTTTGCAATTACTTGTTGTCTATTCCAATTCAGGTTTTACCCAATCTTTTATTCCGGATGAATCCTCTTGTTTTTGGTATTCCACCCAAAAGGGTTTTTCATCTGCCAATGGAGCATTTTCATTGACCATTAAAGGCCGAACTTCCATCCACCATGCATCATAGGCTGCACGCATTTCAGCTATCAGTTCAGGATGTTCTTCTGCTATATTCGAAGTTTCTCCCGGGTCTTGAGACAAGTCATACAATTCACTGTTATTTACAAATCGATAGCGTTCATTTCTAACGGCAAACTTTTTGTATTTAGAATTATCAGGATTAGAGGTTTCTTCTGTTCCTACCCATCGATCAGTTCCATCTTGTCCTGAAATATTTTCTGGATTTAAAGGCCATCTACCTCCATGAAAAAACCGAAACCTGTCTTCCGAATGGGTGCTGTCATTCATTAGGAAAGGATAGAAGCTTTTGCCATCTATGTCAGGAATATCTGAAATATCTATGTTGGCAATCTCTGCGAAAGTTGGCAATATGTCATAATGATTAAGCATCACATCAATTTCCTGACCCTGCTTAAAGACTTTAGGCCACCTTATAAAGAAAGGCACTCTAGTGCCGCCTTCATAAACACTCCCTTTAAACCCTCTCATTCCAGCATTGTAGGTCTCTCCATGAACCGTATTGTATCCTCCATAAGTTTTGCCATTGTCGGTCATGAAAATTAGAATGGTATTGTCAGCAATGCCCCAGGCATCCAACTTATCCATCAATACCCCCAAATTATCATCTACATTTTCTATCATTCCATAAAACCCCTGAGCATCTTCCGGGTAGCTTTGATCAATGAATTTTTGCTTGTATTTTTCAGGAGCAATAAAAGGTCCATGTGGCGCATTAGTGGTGATATAGGCAAAAAATGGTTCCTCTGCTGAGGATTTTTGCTTGATCCAAGACAAAGCTTGAGTGAAAAACACATCGGTACAAAAGCCTTCGGTTTTCACAAAAACGCCATTGTGCTTTATTACCGGATTAAAGTAACCATTGTCAGGTACATCAGCACAAGAACCTGCATATGCTTGGCCAATTCCACCTGCACCATGAATAAACACTTCGTCGAATCCACGACTATCTGGTTGGTATTCTTGCTCATCACCTAAATGCCATTTCCCGAAAATCCCACTGGTATAACCTCCCCTTTTTAAAACCTGAGGCAAAGTGGTTAATCCCAGCGCCATTCTTTCCCGCTCTAAAATAGTATGGGTAATCCCATTCTTAAAAGGGTGACGTCCACTCATAATGGCAGACCTGGTAGGTGCACAGGTAGGGCTGACCTGAAAATCTTCCAAACTTATACTCTGAGACTTTAACTTGTCCATATTTGGGGTAAATACATCAGGACTACCATGGGCTGAAATGTCTCCATATCCTTGGTCATCTGTCATTACCAATATGATATTGGGTGGAATAGCTTTTTCCTCAATTTCCTGTTTACATCCAAAAAATAATAGAACAAGACCAAAGAATAAAAGTGAATGTAGTCGAGAAGTGTTTTCCATTGTGATTTCAATTAGTGATTTGCTTACAATAATAACAATAAGATGGGAAAACAGGAGCCTTCTTCCACAATACCTTTTAAGAACCGTAGTATTGTGATCGTTAATTTAGAATTTATTAATGGTTAATGAGGCTAGGCTAACTGTTAAAATTTTGAAGCCTATTCATTACAATTATCTCATTGCTAAACTTGGACTCTTCGAAGTTAAAGGTTCTAGAATCTCCTAAAGCCCCGAAAAGGCAACTGGACCCTTCGAAATTATAGTTTATTGAATCCAAAGTTCTCTCCCCTAAACTTAACCCGCTCATCCCATCACAAATCCTAAATCACAGATCCCTACATAACTTCATCACCAATCTCCCTATATATCTTGAAGTAAGGCCCTAATTATTTAACATAATTAGGAATCAATACAGAGATTTAATGACTTTTAAATTAAAATTTAACAATTAATAATAGGAGATACTTTTCTTCAAAAAAAATAATATATATTTTAAGAGTGGAGAAAAAGAGAATAATAAATATTTACCCTACAGGATGAATCATTAAAAATATAATTTATGTTTAAGACCTCCTATTTTGCTGACCAAAGGCTGGAGATTGTCATTTTAGGCCCCATGAGGGGTGAGGAAAATGACAGCAGTATTCAGATAAGAAATGCTTTAAAAGAAATTCTCCAAGATGAAAATTGTAGAGGATACTTAGATAAATATGGAGTTACAGAGGCAAATGTATCCATAACTTTCCCGGAGGAATGGAAAGGATCCAGCATAGAGCGAGATGTTTTTTCAAAACTTGATACGGCTGATCTAGTGGTATTCAATATTACACCCCGAGCAGGAGAGACCAACCCTTCACCCAATGTATTTTATGAGCTTGGGCTAGTACATTCTTTGGGATTACCTTACTTGGTTTTGGTTCAAGATGAAATAGAAATCCCTTTCTATTTAAGGGGCATTCGATGCTATACTGTCAAAGCTTTTGAGAAAGAAGAACTTACTGAAACCCTGTATCCACCAATTGAAAACTTTCTCTCAGACAATTCTCCTTTTTCATTTACCGAAAATATTATTACCCGGTTTTACGAAGGCTTGCCGGTGGTGGATATTTCAGCTGCGGTAGGTTTGGCCACCGGGTATTATATGAATTTTGTAAGAAGAATTTTAAAGGATGGGGGATTTATCTCCCATTACCCCGACAAGATAAAACGACTGATCGTAGTCAGACCTATAAGCATTTTTAACACTTATGAAGAAGATGTAAGCGCTATGAAGGATAAACTTATAGCTGCAGGTTATGAATTGATTCTCGAAAAGTTAGCACCTATCCTTTCCGATAAAGACGGTGGGATTTGGTTTGAACATATTAATGGAACAGTGATCGACATTCCACGAACCATTTATCCGTTAAAACGTTCTCCAAGATTGCTTAGTCTGCGGAAACGAATGGATCAAGCCTATCACCAACAGGATAGCCAACTTAGAGTTTCCCTACTCAACGAAGCTGCAGAAAAGTTAGTAGATAAAATTGAATCCATAATTAAATATCATATACGAAATGATTCGGAACGGGTCAGGGAAAGCTTATTGGAATTTTTGTCGGTTGATCAACTAGTGGACCGAATAAAGCAGGTATAACAAACTATCCTCACAAACAGACCGCTTCCTTTCGGGCTGCACCTATTATTTCTTTATCAACTTTGACAGGGTTGAAGTACTTTGCTATAAAATCCAATTCATAGACCTTGATTGTGTAACAGCATTTTTCCGACCTGACAATAGTTAGGGGTGAAGCCTGTCCTATGTATACGAGAGGTGTTGCAATCGCAAGAAAATCTTTTGAAGATTTTAACATAGCATTGTAATGGTGAAATTAAAAAAAGCAACGATGTGGCTGATTTTGAGCGATTCCAGCACATAATAGATAGTATATTTCAGGTAAACTTTAACCCCGAACGCTCTTAAATTAGGATTTGTTTTCCGTATTGATCTAAATACATTAATGAAATAAAGTAAGGTATCCCCTCTATCTGATGGTAATCCTTAAACTGTTCATTGGCGGGCAAATCATTAAAAGTAACCAATAGATTATGAAGTTTCTGTGCTTTATAGGTCTCTTTATAGGTTTTCCAATCATTTCCTACAAATGGTCTCCAACCATCCAGAATCTTCATGGCGTTCCACCTTCTGTGTTCTATCAAACCTAAATCTTCAACTTCTTTTTTGCTCCAAAATTTTTCAAAACTAGCTTTCTCCGGAACTTGATCCGATACTACCCATTTCTTACCGTAAGCTGTTACCTTTATCCAAAGGTGATCGGCTGCCTGTCTATTCCCCTCCCGATCTGTTTCAGACAGGCTTTTCCAACAGTATCGCATCATCATTTCCATTCCCTCCAAGACATAACTGTCGGATAAAGCTTGAAACCACAGGTTTTTTAACCCATCGATTTTATGTTTTAATTCTTCGTCATATGTGAGAGCTTCATTATTGGAAACATACCCTACCTTCAATGCCTTTACCTTTGAAATCAATTTTGTAAACCATTTTTCTACCTCGAGAGAGGTCCTAACAGATCTGTTCCCGTAATCATATAAGAGGTAGTACCATAGGGCTATTTGTTTGGCCAAGTGGTCTGCTTCCTTATTTTGGATCGCCTTACAGGAAAATTCATAAAGATAATTACCAAAGCATTTTACAGGGATATGTGGAGCCAAGGCATTGATTTTTTGTTCTAAATAGACCTCTTCTTTCTCATCCGGAAAATTATAAAAACAATAAGCCTGTAAATCATAATTGGGGTTTTCAAGTTTTATTCGTTCCAAACCGGGTAGTATAGAGGTCAAAATGGAAGCACTCTCCAAACCGGAATGAAGACATGAGAAAAACTTTAGCTTCTTAAAGTAACTTAGGTACCGAATTAGAGGACTGTGGGGATGGGTAAGTTGTTGGGGAATCAATGGCAGGGGGTAAAAGTTTATCCGGTCGCTTGTACTGCCCTCATCTTGTTCTCCATAAAATGTCCAATCCGTCACTCTATTAAAATTTATATCCTTATGATTTTCGCTTTCTTTAAACAAGTAGGGGTATTCTTTTTTAAAATCCTCAACAGCTTTGGCATCCGAATCCGGATAAAAAACCAAAATTCTGGGCAAGGGGAATTTTGAAAAGACCAATTGTTGTATAGATTTTAAAGCAAGAGACCTCCCAAGTGCACCAAATCCAACAATAGTTATGGCAAAACTAAGAGGGGTTTCTCTTAACTCAGGAAACCCTGCGAACATGCGGCGGGCAGTATTGTCCGCATGACTGAATACCGTTAGTGCATAGTTAGTACGTCCACTAATAGACTGTTGCAGCAATTGCTTAAGCTTTCTGTCTTGAATATGGACAAACCAATCCTCATTTTTATGTTTTTTGATGTTTGAAATCATTTGATCCAATTCCATTACGCATCGAACATTTTCCTCTTCGCAATTAGTTACTACAAATACTTGTAACGCTTTTTGAAAATAGGTTTTCTTGAGGGTGGCGGAATTTGTAGGCATACCGTCAATTATCCATGCTCCTTCATTTCTGGCTAGCCCCACAAAGGCTGAAGAGGGATCAGGATTTAAAACCACAACTTTAACACCTTTTGTATCAATCGTAGAGGGATTTCTAAGGTCTTTTAATATATCATATGCCATTTCATTGAGGCCTACAACCACTGCAAAACTATTTGTCCATTTGGGATTTAAATTCCTGAAAGAAACCCAAGAAATGAAAGCTGACACTCCCCCTTTAAACCTGATCCATAACCTAAACTTGAAAAACAGAAACCGATAAAAAACCTCTTTTCCTGAAGCAAAATAAAGCGCAATAAAAAATACTACAACTGTAAAACTTCCGCCTAAAATCCTAGCTACTTGAACTTGCCAATTGTAAGTCCTATCGAAAATAGACCCATCTAGGGTGATCAAATTGGCGGAAAAAAATATACTGTTTAAAAACTCATTCCAGGTTTTTTCCTCAATACCATAATGGCCGGTAACACCTAGGACCAGAACACAGCATACCAGAAATAAAGGGAGTAAAAACCGCAAGAAAATGCCTGTAGAAATAGGGAAGACATTGCGTCCAAATCCGGGTATCCTTTTGCATGCTTTAGTTATAAGATTTTTATAATAAGCAGTTATTATTGTTGTCTCCCAATCGTGTCTACTTCTAGGTATAATTGGGTGATTAAGGTAAGATTGAGCAGAAGGGATAGCATTCTTTTCACGGGCAGTATATAAATGGTGAAGGGTATATTGTACTTTTCTGTCCCAAAAGAAAGACTTAGCTGATGATTTATTTTTGAATTTTTTTACGGCGTGCCAGGTTCCTCCCAGTTTTCCGGTGTCAATACCATCCCATAAAGTTATTAGGTGACTCGACTTAAATGTCAATATTTCATTTAGAATTTCGTAAGGCGTTTGATCACGATTTGATTTTAAAGGTTTTATTTTTAAAGTAGTGTAATTTTCCTTACTTTCTAATTTATCTACACGTTCTAAATCACCTTGTCCATAAGAAGGGAAAATCTTTTCGTCAATAATCAGAAGGATTACAACAACTCCTAAGCTAGCAGCCTGATTTGCAACAAGTTCATCTGCACCCTTCGCAAAACCGGTAATAAGAATGAAATTTTCAGGTTTTCCATTTACAATTTCTTCCAATTTCAAATGAACCTTTTCTCTGATCGCAGGAATATCATTTATCAAGATGTCTTGATGACCGGAGTGACCAATTACTGTTTTGTTTTTAAGTAAACGCTTAAATTCCTGAGATGATATTGAATGCATTTGTTATGACACTAAGTTATGAATGAATTTGTACTAACAGTTATTGAAAATGTAATTAGCCATATAGGAAGCCATTGGTGTTTTTTTATTAAGTAAGTTTGTTGGCATTAAGAACAAAAGCAAACATCGATTGGCAAATGTTTTATTCTACTTTCAAAGTAATCAATAAAATTTAATTTTGTATATATAACTTTAAAAATACAGGTAATTGAAAAAGCCAAACCTCATTAATCTTTTTATTTACCTTGTTTGGAACTCAAAAATGAATGCTTTATAAAATAAAATTAAAAATAACACACCTCACCCATCACAAACTCACAATCACATCTATTTATTCAGGCAATTTCACTCATTTTTCCACTGCAAAATAAAAAAGA